>Ga0308159_1000473_pt1 | contig 92354 bp, 90 predicted proteins | sample PhyCR1_FD_201040 | JGI IMG/M metagenome (GOLD analysis project Ga0308159, IMG submission 201040) | Phyllosphere microbial communities from UC Gill Tract Community Farm, Albany, California, United States - DLSLC.R1 | ecosystem: Host-associated > Plants > Phyllosphere > Unclassified | place: USA...
TGCCTGCGGCGAGCGACGGTGCGATCTTCCGGGTCGCCATCGCCAACGGGAAGTTCCACGGCGTGATCAGGAACGCGGGTCCGACGGGCTTGTGCGCGACGGTGGCACGGCCGGTCCCCTCGGGGTTGGTGCCGTACGAACCGCCGATCCGGACCGCTTCCTCGGAGAACCAGCGGAGGAACTCGCCGCCGTACGCGACCTCGCCGCGGGCCTCGGCCAGGGGCTTGCCCATCTCCAGCGTCATCAGGAGCGCGAACTCCTCGCGTCGCTCCTGCAGCAGGTCGAAGGCACGGCGCAGCACCTCGGCGCGCTGCCGCGGCGGCGTCGCCGCCCACCCGTGCTGTGCGGCGACGGCGGCGTCGAGCGCCTTCCGGCCGTCCTCGGGCGAGGCGTCGGCGATGTGCAGCAGTGTTTCGCCGGTGGCAGGGTCGACGACGGCGAAGGTACCGCCGTCGGCCGCCGGCTGCCAGTCACCGTCGACCAGGAGGCCCGTGGGCACGCGGTCGAGCACCGCCTGTTCGGCGGCTGGTCCGGTGGCGTCGGGGACGCTGGGCCAGGCAGTCGCGGGGATGGTCGCGCTCACGACGCGGCCAGCCCGTCGAGGACGACGGTCAGGCCGTCGCGGAGCAGGTCGTCGTCGATCGACAGCGGCGGCAGGAAGCGCACGACGTTGCCGTACGTGCCGGCCGTGAGGGCGATGACCCCGTGCTCGAACGCGTACCGCACCACCCGTCCGGTGAGCCCGGGGTCGGGATCACCGGTGGCGGGGTCGACGAGCTCCATCGCGACCATCGCACCGCGGCCGCGGACGTCGCCGATGCGGGGGTCGTCGGCCTGCGCGCTGCGCAGGGCGTCGAGCAGGACCGCACCGATCGCCCCGGCGCGCTCGACGAGTCCGTCGTGCTCGAAGGCGTCGATGGCCGCGAGGGCTGCGGCGCAGGCGATCGGGTTGCCGCCGTAGGTGCCGCCGAGGCCGCCGACGTGGGCGGAGTCCATGATCGCCGCACGCCCGGTCACGCCGGACAGCGGGAGTCCGCCGGCCATCCCCTTGGCGGTCGTGACGACGTCGGGCACGATCCCCTCGTGCTCGCTGGCGAACATCGCGCCGGTGCGGGCGAACCCGGTCTGGACCTCGTCGGCGATGAACACGACGCTGTTGGCGGTGGCCCACTCGGACAGCGCGGTCAGGAACCCCGGTGCCGGGACGACGAAGCCGCCCTCGCCCTGGATCGGTTCGATCAGGACCGCGGCGGTGTTCTCGGCGCCGACCTGCTTCTCGATCTGGCTGATCGCACGCTTCGCCGCTTCGGGCCCCGACAGCCCGTCGTGGAACGGGTACGACATCGGGACGCGGTAGACCTCGGGTGCGAACGGCCCGAAGCCGTTCTTGTAGGGCTGGTTCTTCGCGGTCAGCGCCATCGTCAGGTTCGTGCGGCCGTGGTAGGCGTGGTCGAAGACGACGACGGCCTGCCGACCGGTGTGCTTCCGGGCGATCTTGACGGCGTTCTCGACGGCCTCGGCCCCGGAGTTGAACAGCGCCGTCCGCTTCTCGTGGTCGCCGGGGGTCAGACGGTTGAGCGCCTCGGCGACGGCGACGTACCCGTCGTAGGCGGCGATGGTGAAGCACGTGTGCGTGAAGGCCGCGACCTGCTCGGTGACGGCGGCGACCACGCCGGGGTGGGCGTTGCCGACCGACGTCACGGCGATCCCGGACCCGAGGTCGACGAACGAGTTGCCGTCGGCGTCGACCACCACGCCGCCACCGGCCGCGACGACCGCGATGGGCACGGCGACGCCGACCCCGGCCGCGACGGCGCCGGCCTTCCGGGCGAGCAGCTCCTGCGATCGCGGGCCGGGGACGGCGGTGACGAGCCGTCGTTCCTGGGGCAGCGACGGGCCGCCGGTGGTCGCTCGGGTCGCGGACGCTGCGGTGGAGGACATGCCGCGATGGTAGGAGCCACCACCGCACACGCCTACTGTCCACGGCGTACATCGACCCCCGGGCGGATCGACCCGGTGGATAGGGTGACCGCATGCCCGCAACGCTGCGCTCCCTGCTGCACCGGCGTGAACTCCACCTGCGCCCGCTCACCGACGCGGACGAGCACGCCCTCGATGCCCCGCTGTCCTGGCTGCACAGCTCGGACCTCGAGGACCCGACCCCGTTCCTCGCCGAAGGCCAGGGGCTGCTCACGACCGGCACGCAGTTCGGTGCCGAGGCCGACGTCCGCGACGACGTCGCCGAGGCCTACGTCCGCCGGCTCGTGGACCGCGGTGTCGTGGCGCTCGGGTTCGGCACCGAGGTCGTCCGCGCCGGCACCCCCGACGCCCTGGTCACCGCCTGCGCCCGGCACGGACTGCCGCTGTTCGAGGTGCCCTACGAGACGTCCTTCATCGCGGTCGCGCAGGCCAACGCCGAAGCGGTCGCGCGGGACGCCAACGCGCGCGGTGCCTGGGCCCTCGCCGCGCAGCGCGCCATCTCGCTCGCCGCGATGCGACCGGACGGACTCGGCGCGACCATCGCCGAGCTCTCCCGCCAGCTCGACGGGTGGGTCGGCCTGTTCGACGTCTCCGGGCGGCTCGACCGCGGACACCCCGCCGACGGGCTGCCCGCCGCCGACCTCGACCTCCTGCGCACCGAGGCGCTGCGGCTGCTGCGCTCCGGGCAGCGGGCGAGCCTGCCGGTCGCCACGGACCGGGGCGTCGGGTACACCCTGCAGACGCTCGGCAGCGGCGGGCACCTGAGCGGCGTGCTCGCGATCGCGAACGGCGGCGCACTCGACCGTGCCGGACGCGAGGTCGTCACGGCCGTCATCGCCCTGGCCGGCCTCGCCCTGCAGCAGAACCGCGAGCTCGCCCGTGCCCGGGGACTCCTGCGCACCGGACTCCTGACCATGCTGTCCGTCGGCGAACCCGAGGTGGTGCAGGCGACGTCCCGCGAGGTGTGGGGGCCGCTGCCCGCTGAACCCGTCCGGATCGCGGCCGTCGACGTCCCCGACCACGAACTCGACACCGTGGTGGACCTGCTCGAACTGTGGGTGCAGGACCGCCCGGGACACCTGTTCTTCGCGGTCGACGACGCCGTGTTCCTCTGCGTGAACGCGGACGACACCGGGATCGTCGCCGAACTCGTCGACCGCTTCGACCTGCGCGCCGGCCTGTCCGACGGCGCCGCGTACCGGTCGTTCGGACGCGCCCGCACCGAGGCCGTGCAGGCACTCGACCGACGTCGTGAAGGACGCCCGGGCACCACCGAGTTCGGCGACCTCGCACGAGAAGGGGTGCTCGCCCACCTCGCCCACGTCGACATGGACGCCGGTGCGGTCGCCCGCGCGTTCCTCGCCCCGCTGCTCGACCACGACCGCACCGCCGGCACCGAGCTCACGGGCACCGTCCGGACCTGGCTGCAGGAGAACTGCGAGTACGACCGCACCGCACGGGTCCTCGGCATCCACCGGCACACCGCCCGCGCCCGGGTGGAGCACGCCGGTCGGCTCCTCGACCGTGACCTCTCCGTCTTCTCGACCCGGGCCGACCTCTGGGCTGCCTTCGTGGTCGAGGGCGCGTGATGCGCGGATACGGTGGGACGATGCCGTCGACACCGGCCCGCCGGCGCCTGAGCCCGGCCGAACGCGGATCCCAGATCACGGCAGCCGCCGTCGACCTCGCGCGTGCCGAGGGCCTCGCGGCGGTGACGCTCCGCGGGGTCGCCGCCGTGATCGGGGTCGCGCCCTCGCTCGTCGCCCACTACCGCCCGAGCATGGAGGACCTGGTCGGTGAGACGTTCCGCACCGTCGCGGACGCCGAGGTCGCCGAGGTCCGCGCGATCGTCGCCGCTGCGCCCGACCCCGTCGCCGGTCTCCGCACCCTGCTCGGTTGCATCGCCGATCCCGCCCGCGACGACGTCGCCACCCTGTGGGCCGACGCGTGGAGCATCGGCCGCACGAACGCGGCACTGGCGACCGCGGCACGGGACGTCATGGACGACTGGCAGCTCCTCGCCACCACGGTCGTCGTCGACGGGGTGCGCGCGGGGGTGCTGCACACCGACGACCCGGACGGAGTCGGACGCCTGCTCTTCGCGCTCGTCGACGCCACCAACGGGTACGCCCTGGTCGACTACCTGGACCGCCCGACCCGCGAGGCCCTGGTCCGCACGACGATCGCACGAGCGGTGGGCCTGGACGGGTCAGCCCTGTCGGGGTGACACCCGCCGCAGTGCCACTGACCGCATTGCCACCCACTGCAGCAGCATGATCGTCTTGCCGTCGGCGATCCGACCGTCCGCCACCATCGCGAGCGCCTCGTCGAGCTGCACCTCGAGCACCTCGATGTCCTCGCCCTCGTCCTCGACGCCGCCGCCGGCCTCGACCCGGTCGGTCGGTGTGTACGCGCCGAGGTAGAAGTGGACCCGCTCGGTGACCGAACCGGGGCTCATGAACACGTCACCCAGGTGCTCGAGCGCGCCGAGCCGGATGCCGAGCTCCTCGGTGGCTTCACGCCGGACCGCGGTCTCGGGGTCGTCCTCGTCGAGCAGTCCCGCCGCGGCCTCGATCAACATGCCGTCCGGGTGTCCGTTCACGTACGCGGGCCACCGGAACTGCCGCGTGAGCAGGACGGTGCCGCGCTCGGCGTCGTAGGGCAGGACCGTCGCACCGTTGCCGCGGTCGTAGGTCTCGCGCTGCTGCCGGTCCCACCGACCGTCACGGCGCCGGACGTCGAGGGTCGTGCGACGGAGCACGTGCCACCCGTTCGACACCACCTCGACGTCCCGCACGACGACGTCGGGGTTGCGGTCGAGGGCACGGCCCACGGCGTCGAGGCCCGTCCGACCACGGTCGTCGGGGACGTCCACTCCGGGACGCTGGACGGTGGTGCGTTCGTCGGTCACCCGGTCACCGTAGCGGGGCACCTCGGCAGGACCCCGTCCGCTCGGTACGCTCGACGTGCCGCACCAGGGAGCGGCAGAGGACGGTGCAGCATGACCAGGACGTTCATCCTCCGACGACCGGACCGACCGCAGGTGGTCACCGTGTCCTTCGTGCTGTGGCTGGTGTGGGTGGCAGCCTGCGTCGCGGCCACGGTGCTCCAGTTCTTCGCGACGGACGCGGCGGTCGGCCAGGCGCCGGTCCTCGCCGGGATCGTCGCCCTGGTGCTCTGGGCCCTGGTGACGTGGGCGGTGTTCCGGATGGCCGCGGGCTCCCGCGTCGCGCGCATCGTGCTCGTCGTCGTCGCGGCCTTCCGCGCGCTCCTGAGCGTCACCGGCGGCGAACTCGCGGTCCTGACGATCGCGCTGTCGATCGTCGCCGCGGTCCTGCTCTTCCTGCCCAGCGCGCGCCCGTTCTTCGCCCCGCAGCAGGCCCGGAGAGCCGACCACGGGTTCGACGGAACCGGCGTGTCGGGGCCGAGCCGTGCCTCCAGGCCGGATGCCGACCACACGACGGACGCCGACCGGGCCTGAGGCCGGACGCGTCGACGGCCGTCCCCGGCCCGCGCCCGAGAAACAGGAAAGGCCCCGGATTCCTCCGGGGCCTTTCCTGTTTTCGCCTGGTGCGCGAGGGGGGACTTGAACCCCCACGCCGTTTCCAGCACACGGACCTGAACCGTGCGCGTCTACCAATTCCGCCACTCGCGCCAGCCCCGAAACACTACCACGCACAGACGGGTGTCAACGCCAACCACTACCATGCAGTGGTTGACGACCGACGACACGGGAGACGCATGGGCCTGCTGGACAACTTCGAGCGAGGGTTGGAACGCGCCGTCAACGGCGCCTTCGCGAAGACCTTCCGCTCCGGGGTGCAGCCCGTCGAGATCTCGAGCGCCCTGCGGCGCGAGCTCGACACGAAGGCCGCGGTGGTCTCGCGCGAGCGCATCCTCGTGCCGAACGAGTTCACCGTGCGCCTGGCGCCGCCGGACTGCACGCGCATGAACGACGTCGGTCGCCCGCTCATCGACGAACTGACCCAGATGGTGCACCAACACGCCGTCGCGCAGAACTACTCGTTCTCCGGCCCGGTCACCATCCGGCTCCAGCAGGACGGCACGCTCTCGACGGGCATCCTGCAGGTCGACTCCACCACCGTCCAGCGCGACGTGGCCTGGATCCCGGTGCTCGACATCGGCTCGCAGCGACACCGACTGCACCGCGGGCGCACGGTGATCGGGCGCGGCAGCGACGCGGACATCACCATCGCGGACACCGGGACGAGCCGGAAGCACGTCGAGGTGCTGTGGGACGGCAAGCACGCCCAGGCCACCGATCTCGGCTCCACGAACGGCTCGAAACTGAACGGTCAGCACTTCCAGCAGGCGATCGTTGAGCCGGACTCCACCATCGAGATCGGTCGTACCCGTATGGTGTTCCGGGTGATCCCGGAGAACGACGGAGGTGCTCGATGACCACAGGCCTTACCCTGCTCGTCCTGCGCTTCGCGTTCCTCGCGGTGCTCTGGCTGTTCGTCTTCGTGATCGTGTTCGCCCTGCGCAGCGATCTCTTCGGCCAGCGCGTCCGCACGATCCCGACCGATCCCAAGTCGGCGCCGTCCGGGCCCAGCACCCCCACCGTCCCCGCTGCGGCGGCCCCCGGGCCCGCCTCGAGCGGTGCCTTCACCGACGTGATCGGTCAACCGAGCAGTGGGCAACGGCCCGCCTCGCCGGCCGCGGCCCGACTCGTCATCACCGAGGGTGCGCGCGAGGGCATGGAGATGCCGCTGGGTGGCGGCCCCATCACGATCGGGCGTTCGAGCGAGTCGAACGTCGTGATCCGTGACGACTACACCTCGACCAACCACGCCCGCCTCGACCTCCGCGCCGACGGCTGGCTCCTCACCGACCTCGAGTCCACGAACGGCACCTTCGTCAACGGTCAGAAGGTGAGCGCTCCCGTCCTCGTGGCAGAGGGCACGCCCATCACGATCGGGACGACGACGTTCGAGCTGCGGCGGTAACCCGGCATGACCGCTCGCACGCTGAGCGCCGCTGTGTCCCACGTGGGGCGCATCCGCGCGAACAACCAGGACTCCGGCTACGCCGGGGCGCACCTGTTCGCGGTGGCGGACGGCATGGGCGGCCACGCCGGCGGTGACGTCGCCTCGGCGATCGCCATCCGACGCATCCGCGAGGTCGACCGCGAGTTCCCGTCGGCGCACGACGCCGAGTTCGCCCTGCAGTCGGCGCTCATCGCGGCGAACCAGCTGATCACCGAGACCGTGTTCGAGCACCAGGAGCTCACCGGTATGGGCACCACGGTGTCCGCGATGATCCGCGTCGGCGAGCAGATCGCGATCGCGCACATCGGCGACTCCCGCATCTACCGTCACCGCGACGGCGAGCTGCAGCAGATCACGTCCGACCACACCTTCGTCCAGCGGCTGGTCGACAGCGGCCGGATCACGCCGGAGGAAGCCGCGGTCCACCCGCGTCGCTCCGTGCTGATGCGCGTGCTCGGCGACGTCGACGCTGCTCCAGAGGTCGACACGGCCATCATGGACATCCAGCCGGGCGACCGCTGGCTGCTCTGCTCCGACGGCCTGTCCTCGTACCTGGCCGAAGAGCGCATCCGCCACGCCCTGGCGTCGAACATGGACGCCAACCAGGTCACGCAGCGCCTGGTGAAGGAGACGCTCGACCACGGCGCCCCCGACAACGTCACCGTCGTGGTGATGGACGTCACGGACACCGAACCCGAGGACGACGACGACGCGGCCACCACGGTCGGTTCCGCCGCGGCACCGCTCACCTTCGAGGCGTCGACCGGCCGCAAGCCGATCCGCCTCCCCACGATCCTGCTGCACCCGCTCAAGGTCACCACCGCCCCCGAGGACTCGCACTTCGAGCCCGAGTCCGACCAGTTCTTCGCCGAGCTCATCGCCGAGGACCGCCGACGCCGCATCCGTCGTCGGGTGTCCTGGACCGTCGCGCTCGTGGTCGCGGTCGCGGTGCTCGTCGGCGCGGTGTTTGTCGGCTGGCGGATCACGCAGGACCACTACTACGTCGGCACCGACCGGGGCACCGTCGCGATCTACAAGGGCGTGCAGCAGTCGATCGGGCCGTTGGCGCTGTCGGACGTGTACGAGGACAGCGACATCACGGTCTCGTCGCTGCCGGACTACACCCGCGAAAACGTCCGCTCGACGATCAACGCGCAGTCACTCTCCGACGCACGTGACATCGTCGAGCGCCTGCGCAAGGCCGCCGCGACCGGTGAGGACCAGGCCGGCACCGGTGGGGACGGCGACGCCAGCTCGTCCCCGTCGCCCTCGCCGACCCGTTCGCCGTCGCCGAGCCCCACGCGGAGCCCGCGATGAGCAACGCCACGGCCGCCCAGTCCTTCACCCAGGCGATCACGATCAAGCTCCGGGAGCCCGCCCGCGCGCGGAACCTCGAGCTCTTCCTGCTCGTCATCGCGTGCGGCATCTGCGCGGGTGCGATGGTGCTCGTGCAGCTCGGCACCAAGGGCCGGCTGTTCGACCAGTCGGTGCTCTGGGTCGGCGGTGGCATCCTCGGCCTCGCGCTGGTCATGCACGTGGTGCTGCGGGTCGTGGCGAAGAACGCCGACCCGTTCATCCTGCCGATCGCGCTCGTCCTGAACGGCATCGGCATCGCCGAGATCTACCGCATCGACGTCCACAACGGCCTGTCCGGCTGGGACGCCATCGGCGTGAAGCAGATCGTCTGGACGATGCTCGCGATGGTCCTGGCGATCATCACGCTCGTCGCGGTCCGGAACCACCGGTTCCTGCAGCGGTACCGCTACATCTTCATGGCGCTGACGATCGTCCTGCTGCTCCTGCCGATGCTGCCGGGGATCGGCACGAACATCGGTGGCGCGCGGGTCTGGATCAAGATCGGCCCGTTCTCGTTCCAGCCCGGTGAGCTCGCGAAGATCACCATGGCGCTGTTCTTCGCCGGGTACCTCGTCACCGCCCGCGACTCGTTGTCGATCGTCGGCAAGAAGTTCCTCGGCATGACGTTCCCGCGTGCCCGTGACCTCGGCCCGATCCTGGTCATGTGGGGCGCCGCGATGGCCGTCCTGGTGTTCCAGCGCGACCTCGGCACCGCCCTGCTCTACTTCGGCCTGTTCCTCGTGATGATCTACGTGGCCACGGCACGGATCAGCTGGGTCGCGATCGGTCTCACGCTGTTCATCGGTGGCGCCCTCGTCGCACAGAGCGTCCTGGAGTACGTCCGCGGCCGCTTCGAACAGTGGCTCGACCCGTTCAACCAAGAGGTCTTCAGCCGCGACACCCAGGCGAGCTACCAGCTCGTGCAGGGCCTGTTCGGCTTCGCGAACGGCGGGATCACCGGCACGGGACTTGGACAGGGCCGGCCGTACATCACGCCGGTCGCCAACGCCGACTACATCGTCGCGTCGCTCGGTGAAGAGCTCGGCCTGATCGGCGTCTTCGCGATCCTCGCCCTCTTCATCGTGTTCGCCTCGCGTGGCATCCGCGTCGGGTTCATGGCGCAGGACGACTTCGGCAAGCTGCTCGGTGTCGGCTTCGGCTTCATCATCGCCCTGCAGGTGTTCGTCGTCGTCGGTGGCATCACCCGGATCATCCCGGTGACCGGTCTGACGACGCCGTTCATGGCCGCCGGTGGTTCCTCGCTCATCGCCAACTGGATCATCGCCGCGATGCTGCTGCGGCTCACCGATTCCATCCCAGCCGAACAACGCGTCCAGCAGGGCGCGATCCCCGCCGCGAGCGGGCGGTCTGCGCGCGCGACCAGGAAGGAGCGTCGTCGATGAACCGACAGCTCCGCGGTGTCTCGACCGTCATCGTGCTCATGTTCGTCGCACTCTTCGTGTCGACGACGTCGATCCAGTTCTTCGCGGCCGACTCGTTGCGCGCCGACTCCCGGAACTCCCGAACCATCTTGGACAGTTACTCCACCAAGCGTGGCGCGATCCTCGTCGACGGCAGCCCGATCGCCGAGTCGACCCCGGTGGACGACCAGTACCAGTACCAGCGGAAGTACACGAACGGCGACCTGTACTCCGCGGTCACCGGGTACTTCACGATCGGGCAGGGCAACACCGGCATCGAGAGCGCCGAGAACACCGTGCTCTCGGGCAACTCGGACGCCTCGTTCTTCCAGAACCTCAACTCGATCCTCACCGGCCAGGACGTCCAGGGCGACAACGTCAACCTGACCATCGACCCGGACGTGCAGCAGGCCGCGTACGACGCGCTCGGCACCAACAGCGGCGCCGTCGTCGCGATCCAGCCGAAGACCGGCAAGATCCTCGCGATGGTGTCGAAGCCGAGCTACGACCCGAACTCGCTCACCTCGCACGACACGGCCGAGGTCAAGCGGCAGTACGATGCGCTGCTCGGGGCCGACACCGCCCCGCTGCAGAACCGTGCCATCGGCGGCGACCTGTACACCCCCGGATCGGTGTTCAAGCTCGTGGTGGCCTCGGCGGCACTCGAGGGCGGCAAGTACAACCTCGACTCCACGTTCCCGAACCCGTCGCGACTGCAGCTGCCCGGCACGAGCTCGTACATCAACAACGCCGAGGGCGGCACCTGCGGTGGCGGCGACAAGGTCAAGCTCCGCACGGCCATCCAGTACTCGTGCAACATCCCCTTCGCCGAACTCGGCCAGAAGCTCGGGTACGACGCGATCAAGAGCATGGCCGACAAGTACGGCTTCGGCGACGCGATCGAGATCCCGATGGCGGCGACCGCCAGCCAGTACCCCGACGTCGACTCGACGGCCCAGCTCATGCTGAGCGCCTTCGGCCAGGCGAGCGTCCGGGTCTCCCCGCTGCAGATGGCGATGGTGTCGGCCGGCATCGCGAACGGCGGCAAGGTCATGCAGCCCTCGCTCGTCGACTCGATCACCACGAGCGACCTGAAGACGGTCGAGTCCTTCTCCCCGAAGCAGTACAGTGATCCGCTGTCGTCCTCCGAGTCCGCTGACCTCACCGAGGCCATGCAGAGCGTCGTGAGCGCGGGGACCGGTACCAATGCCAAGATCGACGGTGTCGACGTCGCCGGCAAGACCGGCACGGCCGAAGGTGGCACCGGCGATCCCTACACGCTCTGGTTCACGGGGTTCGCCCCCGCCAAGGACCCGGAGGTGGCCGTCGCGGTCGTCGTCGGCAACGGCGGCGGGCTCGGGCAGTCCGGAGTCGGCAACACGGTCGCGGCCCCGGTCGCGAAGAAAGTCATGGAGGCGGTGCTGAACAAATGAGACCCACCAGCGGACTCACCTTCGGTGGGCGGTACCAGCTCTCCTCCCGGGTCGCCATCGGCGGCATGGGCGAGGTGTGGCAGGCGACCGACCTCGTCATCGGCCGAACCGTCGCACTCAAGATCCTCAAGGACGAGTACCTCGGTGACCCCGGCTTCCTCGAGCGCTTCCGCGCCGAGGCCCGGCACGCCGCCCTCGTCAACCACGAGGGCATCGCCAACGTCTTCGACTACGGCGAGGAGGACGGCAGCGCCTACCTCGTGATGGAGCTCGTCCCCGGCGAAGCCCTGTCGACCATGATCGAGCGCGAGCACACGCTCCCGGTCGACAAGGTGCTCGACATCGTCGCGCAGACCGCGAACGCCCTGCAGGCCGCACACGCGGTCGGCCTGGTGCACCGCGACATCAAGCCCGGCAACCTGCTCATCACGCCCGACGGCCGCGTCAAGATCACCGACTTCGGCATCGCCCGCATCGCCGACCAGGTCCCGCTCACCGCGACCGGTCAGGTGATGGGCACGGTGCAGTACCTGTCGCCCGAGCAGGCGAGCGGCCACCCCGCCTCGCCGTCGACCGACATCTACTCGCTCGGCATCGTCGCGTACGAGGCCCTGGCGGGTCGTCGTCCGTTCACCGGTGAGTCGCAGGTCGCGATCGCGATGGCGCACATCAACGAGCAGCCGCCGCCGCTGCCCGGGGACATCCCCGAGCCCGTCTCGGCCCTGGTCATCTCGTGCATCGCGAAGAAGCCGGCCGACCGTCCCGCGACGGCCGCGAACCTCGCACGCGCCGCACAGGCGCTGCGTCGTGGTGACGTCGCCGCAGCCACCGTGGCCGTCCCCGCGATCGCGCAGAACGGCACCGTCGCGTTCAACCCGCCCCAGGGCCAGGGGAACGACGCCGCCACCGCACTCCTCGGTACCCAGGCCGGAGCGATGGCTGGCGGACCGGGCACCCCCCGCTCGCCCGTCTCCGACGAGCCCGAGGAACCGAAGAAGAAGCGCGCCTGGATCTGGTGGGTCGTCGGCATCATCGTGGTGCTCGCCATCGCCGCCGGCGCCGCGTACGCCCTGAACGCGAACAACGCCCCGGAACCCGAGCCCACCAAGTCCTCGAGCACGCCGAAGGCGACCCGCACGCCCACGCAGACCCCGTCCCCCGAGCCGACCGAGACCCGCGTCACGGTCTCGGCGGCGGACTACCAGGGGCAGAACGCCGAGCAGGTCGCGAACCAGCTCCGCGCCCGGGGCCTGCAGGCCGAGGTCGTCGCCGGGTCGAACGCCACGTCGTCCGACCAGGTCGGCACCGTCGAGTCGCTCAGCCCCGAGGGCAGCCTGGCCCCCGGCACCCTCGTCACCGTCAAGGCGTTCGGCGACGTGCTGACCGCAGCGGCGCCCGAGCGTGCCACCGGCGGGACCGTCAGCGAGTCCGGTCGCGTGACCTTCAGCTGGCCCGCGTACACGAGCTGCCCCGCCGGGTACTCGGACGTCAGCTACACGTACACGATCGACAACGGCACGGTCCCCTCGAACGGCAGCAGCTCCGGCTCCACCTCCGGTACCGCGGTGACCGTCGCCGGCGCCCAGTACGGCAAGGTGACCCTGTCGTACAAGGTGACCTGCAAGTCGCCGCAGTCCGATTCCTCGGTGGTCTCCGCGTCCTCGCCGGGCGCGCAGGTCGAGTGGACCGAGCCCACGGACCAGGAGACGACGAACCCGGACGACGGGATCAACCCCACCGAGACCCCGCAAGACGACCTGTGAACGACCCCCGGACGGGGACTGTCGACACCGTTCGGTAACGGTTCGGTCGACCCCTCCCTGACCAGCGTCTCACCAGGTGGTGCTGCCGTACACTAGCCCGGACGAACAGACGGAGGAGTACGTGCCAGAAGGTGTGACCGCGGGGATCACGCTCCTCGCCAATCGCTACGAGATCGGTGACGTCATCGGTCGGGGCGGCATGGCGACCGTGCACCTCGGCAACGACACCCGCCTCGGCCGCAAGGTCGCGGTGAAGCTCCTCAAGCCGAGCCTCGCCAACGACCCGGCATTCCGCACGCGGTTCCGGCAGGAAGCCCAGGCTGCTGCACGCATGGCGCACCCCACCGTCGTCCGCGTGTACGACGCCGGCGAAGAGACGGTTTCCGAGCCGTCGGGCGCCGAGGTGCAGGTCCCCTTCATCGTCATGGAGTACGTCGAGGGCCGTCCGCTCTCCGACATCATCGCCGAGGGCGCCGTCGCCCCGGACGAAGCCGTGCGCATCACCGAGGGCATCCTCACCGCGCTCGAGTACTCGCACCGTGCCGGCGTGGTCCACCGTGACATCAAGCCCGCCAACGTCATGGTCACCCACACCGGCCAGGTCAAGGTCATGGACTTCGGCATCGCCCGGGCCATCACCGACACCTCGGCGACGGTCGCGCAGACCACGTCGATCCTCGGCACCGCCTCGTACTTCTCACCGGAGCAGGCCCGCGGCGAGACCGTCGACGCCCGCACCGACCTCTACTCGACCGGCGTCGTGCTCTTCGAGCTCCTCACCGGTCGCGCACCGTTCCTCGGGGACACCCCGGTGGCGGTCGCCTACCAGCACGTCAGCGAGCAGCCGGTCGCACCGTCGACGATCTCGCCCGACGTGTCACCGGCCCTCGACGCCGTGACCCTCCACGCCCTGGTCAAGGACCGCACGCGCCGGTTCCAGAACGCGGCAGAGTTCCGCTCGGACCTGCAGCAGGCCGCAGCCGGCCGGGTGCCCGCGTCCACGAAGAAGCAGCAGCAGAACGCGGCGAACGACGCCTCGACCGTGCTCTTCGGCGTCGACCCCCGCACGACGACCAACGCCGCATCGGCGTTCCGTGAACTCGACGACGACACCGCCGAGCACCGACCGCAGCGCACGCAGAACCGGCCCCCGGTCGCGTGGATCTGGGTCGGCATCCTGCTCACCGTCGCGGTCATCGTCGCCGTGGTGTTCTTCGTCGCGAACCTGCAGCCGGGCAAGCCGCCGGTGTCGTCCTCGGTCAGTGTGCCCAACGTGGCGGGGTCGACCTACAGCGCCGCGGCCAGCGCCCTCGACAAGAAGGACCTCAAGCCCGTCAAGGTCGAGGAGAACTCCGACAGCGTCGACAAGGGCACGGTCATCCGGACGGACCCGGGCTCCGGCGTGAACGTCGGGCGCAACCAGAACGTCAACGTCGTGGTCTCCCTCGGGCCGGAACGCGTCCCCGTGCCCGAACTCAACGGGCAGTCGCAAGCGGCAGCGCAACAGTCCCTGGACGACGCCGGATTCCGCCTCGGAGCGATCTCGAGTGACTACTCGGCCGACGTCCCCGAGGGCACCGTGCTGAGCTCCGACCCCGAGTCGGGTTCCCTGCACACCAAGGGCATCGTGATCAACCTCACGATCTCCAACGGGAAGGTGCAGCTGCCCGACGTCACGCAGCAGCAGTACTCGGCGGCGAAGGCCACCGTCGAGCAGCTCGGGCTCACCGTGACCCCGGCGCCGTCCTACTCGTGCACCGGCGGTCTCGTCACCCAGCAGGACACCCCTGCCGGAGACGTCGCCCAGGGCAGTGCCGTCACGCTCACCTACTGCGCACGAGCTGCGGCGCCGCCGAAGGCACCGTCGTCGAACAACAACGACAGCGGCGGCAACAGCGGGAACAACGATCGCGGTGACGACCAGGGTGACGACGGCCGCTGAGCCGACCGTCTCCTGATGGGACCGTCCTGACGGACGGGTGACGGGCCTCCAGTCCGTCCTCCGTGCCCACAGGCACGTCTGCTCGTCGCCTCCGCTCCTGACGGCCTGGAGGCACGGCGCACGCCCGCAACCGACCGCACGTCACGCAGACCGTCCGGTCCAGTGCCGGCGAGACGCCGTCGTGTCGGCAAGACGCCCCCGAACGCACGAGACGCCGCCGGATCCGGCGGCGTCTCGATGACACGACGGCGTCTGCCGCCGCGGGAGTTCGTCAGGCGCGGTGCGTCGCGATGAGCGGCCCGAGGTCGGCCGCGCGCTCTGCTGCGCCGGACAGTCCCGTGGTCTCGAGCCAGTTGCCGACCATGCGGTACCCGCCCTCGGTCAGGACCGACTCCGGGTGGAACTGCACGCCGAACACGGGGTGCGCGCGGTGCTGGACGCCCATGATGACCCCGCCCTCGGTCCGCGCGGTCACGGTGAGCTCGTCAGGGACGGTGCCGTCGACGATCGCGAGCGAGTGGTACCGCGTGGCCGTGAAGGGGTGCGGGACGCCGGCGAAGAGCGCGCTGTCGTCGTGGTCGACCTCGGAGGTCTTGCCGTGCATGAGCTCCTCGGCGTGCGTGACCGTGGCGCCGAGTGCCTCCGCGATGGCCTGGTGTCCGAGGCAGACACCGAGCAGCGGGGTCTCGGCGGCGATGGCCGCGTGCACCGTGGGGATCGAGACGCCGGCAGCCGCCGGTGTTCCCGGACCGGGCGACAGGAGCACGCCGTCGTACTCCGCGATGCGGTCGGCGATCTCGGACTCGGGGAAGGCATCGTTGCGCACGACGTCGGTCTCGGCGCCGAGCTGCTGCACGTACCCGTTGAGCGTGTAGACGAAGCTGTCGTAGTTGTCGACGACGAGGATCCTGGTCATGGCGGTTCACCGTACTCGTGGGGGATGTGTGCGGCGGTCCGCGGGCCGATCCACACACGTGGTCACGGTAGGATACCGGCCATGGCCAAGGACAAGGACCGCACCAAGCCCGCCCGGACGACCCGAGCTGACTCGGTCGACACCGCGGGGGACGCCCCGAACCCGGTGTGGTTCAAGCCGGTCATGTTCGGCTTCATGCTCATCGGTCTGGTGTGGGTGATCGTCTTCTACATCTCGAACGCCACGCTGCCGGTTCCGAGCCTCGGCTCGTGGAACATCGTCGTGGGCTTCGGCATCATGTTCGTCGGCTTCCTCATGACCACCCGCTGGCGCTGACCCTCAGCCCGCTGTTCTCCCGACGCCCGTCGCACCGCAAGGTGCGGCGGGCGTTGTCGTTCTCCACAAGCTCGAGCGCTTCTGGAACGCACATCCTCGAGGATCCCGGCGTTCTCCACACTTTTCCCCACTCTCCACACCGTCATCCACACCCACACCCCGGAGTTATCCACAACCGATTCCACAGTGGGGATAATCACACTGGTGTAACTCACCGACTTCTCCACACCTGTGGATAACTCGCAGCAGCGCTGTGGACAGCTGTGGACGAGCAGGACGCGGACAGCCCTGGGAACGACGAACGCCCCGCCGCAGTGCGACGGGGCGTTCGGGGAGCGTTGTGGCGGTGTCAGCCGATCGTGACCGCGTAGCCCACCGCGGTGAGCGCGATGCCGAGCACCGCCGCCCCGATGATCAGCGCGATCTGCAGCGGACGCTTCCGGATGTTGCGCGTCTGTGCGAAGACGAAGCCCATCAGGAACCCGCCGATGATCCCGCCCACGTGCGCCTGCCACGAGATGTTGACTCCGGGCAGGAACCCGATGACCAGGTTCAGTCCCATGAGCACGAGGAGCTGCACGGCGTTGTTCCCCAGGCTGCGCTGCAGCACGAAGAACGCCGCGAACAGCCCGAAGATCGCACCCGAAGCACCCAGCACGGTCGTCCCCGGCGCCAGGAAGGTGACGAGCATGGACCCGAATATCCCCGTGATGAAGTACAGCGCCACGAACCGCCAGGTGCCGAGCATGTTCTCGAGCATGCGACCGAAGATCCAGAGCGCCCACATGTTGAACAGGATGTGGAAGATGCCCGAGTGCACGAACAGCGAGGTCACCACACGCCAGGGCTGCGTCGGGAGCAGGAACGAGTTGTAGGCGAGCAAGCTCGTGAAGAACCGCCCGCTGACCTGGTCGAGCAACCAGATCGCCACCGTGATCGCCACGATGACGGTCGTGCCCTTCTGGTCGAGCATGGCGAAGCGCCGCCGAGCGACCGTCAACCCGCTGGGGGCTCCGGACGCTCGGCGGTTCGCTGCGAACTGTGCGCGCTGTTCACGCACGCACTCCGGGCAGTGCACCCCGACCGCCGCCGGCGTCTGGCACTCCGGGCAGATCGTCCGCCCACAGCGCTGGCAGAGCACGAAGCTCTGCCGGTCCGGATGCCGGTAGCAGGTGTTGTTCGGGTTGTACGCCTGGTCGGTCACGTGCGGGTCAGACGCCTTCGACGTCGATGCTCTGGATGACGACGTCCTCGACGGGCTTGTCACGACCGTCGGTCGGGACGCCCTCGATCGCGTCGACGACCGCGCGGGACTCGTCGTCCGCGACCTCACCGAAGATGGTGTGCTTGCCCTGCAGCCACGGCGTCGCCACCGTGGTGATGAAGAACTGCGAGCCGTTGGTGCCGCGGCCGCCCTGGATGCCGGCGTTCGCCATGGCGAAGATGTAGGGGTTCTGGAACGTGAGCTCCGGGGAGATCTCGTCGTCGAAGCGGTACCCGGGGCCACCGATGCCCTGGCCGAGCGGGTCGCCGCCCTGGATCATGAAGTCCTTGATGATGCGGTGGAAGATCACGCCGTCGTAGAGCTTGTCGGTCGAGACCTTGCCCGTGCCGGGGTGGGTCCACTCCTGCTGGCCCGTGGCGAGGTCGACGAAGTTCTTGACGGTCTTCGGTGCGTGGTTGCCGAACAGGTTGACGCGGATGTCGCCCTTGTTGGTGTGGATCGTTGCGACAGCGGTGTGCAGAGACATGTTCCGATTCTCGCATGTACTCCTGACCGCGGACGGATTGCACAGCTGCGGTTCCGTGACCTGTCAGGCAGTGTGGTGGCAGGATGGGGTCACGCCGATCCGATGGAGGTACCAGATGACGACGATCGAGATCCCGCGAAAGCGTCGGAAGCAGATCAAGAAGCTCAAGGGCCAGACCGCCTCGCTCCTCGGCGAGCAGCGCAAGGTCCTCGAGCACGCGAACGCGATCCTGGCTGAGGCCCGGTCGAACGCCGCGGACGCAGCTCGCAAGGACATCGCACCCCGCGTGCAGAACGCGATCGACAACGGGATCCGTCCCGCGTTCGCGACCGGCGTGCACGCTGCCACCTCGGCAGCGCAGAGCGCTTCGCACAAGTTCCAGTCCGAGGTGGTCCCCGGACTCGTCTCGACCGCTGGCTCGGTGCTGAGCGTGACCGACCTCGCGAAGGACCCCCGGGTCAAGAAGATCGTGAAGAACGCCCAGAAGAAGGGCAAGAAGGCCAAGAAGGCTGCTGCGAAGTACGTCCCGTCGCAGCAGAAGAAGGGTCTCGGCTTCGGCGGAGTCGCACTCATCATCGTCGGCGTCGTCGCCGTCGCCGGTGCTGCGTACGCCGCGTACCAGACGCTCCGCGCCGACGACGACCTGTGGGTCGCCGACGACGCTGACACGGCGGAGAAGCCCGCCGCCTGACCTCCCGGTTCGTACGAAGGGCCCCGGCTGCTGCCGGGGCCCTTCGTCGTTCCCCGGGCACGTGATCCGTGCACCGGCCAGCCGCCTGCTCTGAACGCGCCCACCCACCGACCTGGAGGCCCGCGCCGGCCTGGCCCCGCGCCTCCCGTCCGCCATGCGCTCACGCGACGCGCCCCGGGGACGCCGCCGAAAGGTCGCAACCTGTCGTCCGGGGGACGCGCAGACGACAGTTCCAGCCACCTCGGCGAACCACACGCGGCATGTCGTGACCACTCAAAGACGATGAAGCGGTCCGGCGGACCCGACCATCGCGGAGCGGCGCGTCGCCGAAGGCGCGCAGACAAACACGACGACCGAGCCGCCCGCGACGATCGCGCCGCAGGGGCGGCGGCGCGCATGGGCACAGAACGAAGCCCCTGGGCAGACGACGAAGTCGGCAACCAGGGGCTGATGCGAGTGGAGCCTGGGAGAATCGAACTCCCGACATCCTGCTTGCAAAGCAGGCGCTCTACCAACTGAGCTAAGGCCCCGAGTGCCACCGAGATGATCGGCGACGGGATGGAATTGTCGTGCTGTTCCGGAGAACTGGTGGGGCTACAAGGACTTGAACCTTGGACCTCTTCGTTATCAGCGAAGCGCTCTAACCGCCTGAGCTATAGCCCCTCAGACCGGATGAAAGCCTACCGTACGATCCCGCCGGAACGAAATCGAGCAGTGGGCCCATCCGGCCCGGGTGTGTCAGTTGTTCGTGAAGCCCACGAGCAGACCGCCCGTGATCCGAACACTGAGGTTGTAGAGCACGCTCACGATGGCGCCGAGCACGGTGCCGACGACCACGTTGAGGATGCCCACGACGATGGAGAACCCGAGGACCTGGCCCAGCGAGAACTGGTCCATGATCGAGTAACTGTTCTGCCCGGTGACGTCCTTCAACAGGGCGTCGACCTGGGTGAACACACCCGTCTGGTTGAGGATGACCCACACCAGTGCCGTGGCGACCACGATCACGATGCTGCCGGCCAGGGCGATGAGGAAGCTCAGCTTCACCATCGACCAGAAGTCGACGTAGACCAGTCGCAACCGCACCTGGCGGGTGCCGACGGGTCGCTTCGCCTTCTTCTGGAGCTTCTCGGCGACACTACTCATTGCTTGACTGGTCCTCTCCGGCCTCGTCTGCGACGGGCTCGGTGTCGATGGGATCAGTGGAATCCGGGGCCGCTTCGGCTGGGCTGACCGTCTCCACCGGGCCCGCGGGCTCGATCTCGGCGTCGTCCTGGTCGTCCAGGTTCCGCTCGGTGTTCCGGGCCACCGCGATGATCCGGTCGTTCTCCGCGAACCTCGCGAAGACGACGCCCATCGTGTCACGGCCCTTGGCAGGGACCTCGGCCACGGCAGACCTTACCACCTTGCCCGATTGCAGCACGACGAGCACCTCGTCGTCCTCACCGACGATGAGAGCGCCCACAAGATCGCCTCGGTCGAGCGCCAACTTGGCCACCTTGATGCCCAGACCACCACGGCCCTGCACCCGGTACTGGTCGACCGCGGTGCGCTTGGCGTAGCCGCCCTCGGTCATCACCCAGACGAAGCCGTCGTCGGAGACGACCCGGGCCGCGAGCAGCGAGTCGCCGTCGCGGAAGGACATGCCCTTCACACCCGAGGTCGAGCGACCCATCGGACGCAGGGTGTCGTTCGTCGCCGTGAACCGGAGCGACATGCCCTGGCGGGACACCAGGAGCAGGTCGTCGTGCTCATCGACGAGCAGCGCCTGCCGGAGCTTGTCGCCGTCGCGCAGGTTGATCGCGATGATGCCGCCGGTGCGGTTCGTGTCGTACTCGGTGAGCGCGGTCTTCTTGACCAGACCGTGCTCGGTCGCGAGGACGAGGTACTGCGCCACCTCGTAGTCGCGGATGTCGAGCACCTGCTGGATCTGCTCGTCGGGCTGCATCGCGAGCAGGTTCGCGACGTGCTGGCCCTTCGCGTCGCGGCCGGCCTCCTGCAGCTCGTACGCCTTGGCGCGGTAGACCCGGCCCTGGTCGGTGAGGAACAGGAGCCAGTGGTGGGTCGTCGTGACGAAGAAGTGCTCGACGATGTCGTCGGCGCGGAGCTGGGCCCCGCGGACACCTCGGCCGCCACGGTGCTGCGAGCGGTACTGGTCGCTGCGCGTGCGCTTGACGTAGCCACCGCGGGTGATGGTGACGACCATCTCCTCTTCGGGGATCAGGTCTTCCATCGACATGTCGCCGTCGTAGCCGAACATGATCTCGGTGCGTCGGTCGTCGCCGAAGCGGTCGACGATCTCGCTCAGCTCTTCGCGGATGATCGAGCGCTGACGGCTCTCCGATCCGAGGATGTCCTGGAAGTCGGCGATCTTGCGCTCGAGCTCTTCGGCCTCGTCGTGGATCTTCTGACGCTCGAGGGCGGCGAGACGACGGAGCTGCAGCTCGAGGATCGCACGCGCCTGGATCTCGTCGACGGACAGCAGGTCCATCAGGCCGGTGCGGGCCTCTTCGACGTCGGGCGAGCGACGGATGAGCGCGATGACCTCGTCGAGGGCGTCGAGCGCGGCCAGGTAGCCGCGCAGGATGTGGGCACGCTTCTCGGCCTCGCGCAGACGGAACTGCGTGCGGCGGACGATGACGTCGACCTGGTGGGCGACCCACGCCGAGATGAAGCCGTCGAGCGGCAGGGTGCGGGGCACCCCGTCGACGATCGCGAGCATGTTCGCGCCGAAGTTCTCCTGCAGCTGGGTGTGCTTGTACAGGTTGTTCAGCACGACCTTGGCGACGGCGTCACGCTTCAGCACGATCACCAGGCGCTGCCCGGTGCGACCGGAGGTCTCGTCACGGATGTCGGCGACACCGGCGAGCTTGCCGTCCTTCACCAGCTCGGCGATCTTGATCGCCAGGTTGTCGGGGTTGACCTGGTACGGCAGCTCGGTGACGACGAGGCAGGTGCGACCCTGGATCTCCTCCACCGAGACCACGGCACGCATCGTGATCGAGCCACGGCCGGTGCGGTAGGCGTCCTGGATGCCCTTGGTGCCGAGCACCTGTGCACCGGTCGGGAAGTCCGGGCCCTTGATGCGCTGCATGAGCGCGGCGAGCAGCTCTTCGCGGGTGGCGTCGGGGTTGTCGAGCGCCCACTTCGCACCCTCGGCGACCTCACGCAGGTTGTGCGGCGGGATGTTCGTGGCCATGCCGACCGCGATGCCGACCGAGCCGTTGACGAGCAGGTTCGGGAACCGGGCCGGCAGGATCGCCGGCTCCTGGGTGCGGCCGTCGTAGTTGTCCTGGAAGTCGACGGTGTCCTCGTCGATGTCGCGGACCATCTCGAGCGCGAGCGGCGCCATCTTCGTCTCGGTGTACCGCGGGGCGGCGGCGCCGTCGTTGCCCGGCGAACCGAAGTTGCCCTGGCCGAGCGCGAGCGGGTACCGGAGCGACCACGGCTGCACCAGGCGGACGAGGGCGTCGTAGATCGCCGAGTCACCGTGCGGGTGGAACTGGCCCATGACGTCACCGACGACGCGGGAGCACTTCGAGAACGCACGGTCCGGCCGGTAGCCGCCGTCGAACATCGCGTAGATCACACGGCGGTGCACCGGCTTGAGGCCGTCGCGGACCTCCGGCAGGGCACGACCGACGATGACCGACATCGCGTAGTCGAGGTACGAGCGCTGCATCTCGAGCTGCAGGTCGACCTGCGAGATGCGGTCACCGGAGACGACGATGTCCCCGCTGTCGCCGTGGACGATCTCGGGCAGCTCGTCGGCGCCGTTCTCGTTGTCGTCAGCCATGTGGCTTCGTTCCCTTTCTGGACAGCCTGGAGGCTGTGGTTCCGTTGGTCGCGCCGGGCGCGACCACAGGTGGTCAGGACTGGTCGACGCGGCTCACGCCGCGCCTCCTGGCCGTTAGATGTCGAGGAAGCGGACGTCCTTGGCGTTCTGCTGGATGAACTGGCGACGTGCGTCGACGTCTTCACCCATCAGCGTTGAGAAGGTGCTGTCCACCGCAGCCGCGTCCTCCAGCGTGACCTGCAGGAGCGTGCGGGTGTCCGGGTTCATCGTGGTGTCCCAGAGCTCCTTGTAGTCCATCTCGCCGAGGCCCTTGTAGCGCTGGATCCCGTTGTCCTTCGGGATGCGCTTGCCTGCTGCGAGGCCGGCCTGCATCAGGGCGTCGCGCTCCCGGTCGCTGAACACGTACTCGTGCGCGGAGTTCGACCACTTCAGGCGGTACAGCGGCGGCTGCGCGAGGTACACGTAGCCGTGCTCGATGAGCGGACGCATGTAGCGGAACAGCAGCGTCAGCAGCAGCGTGGTGATGTGCTGGCCGTCGACGTCGGCATCGGCCATCAGCACGATCTTGTGGTACCGGGCCTTGTCCGGGTCGAAGTCCTCACCGATGCCGGCACCGAACGCCGTGATCATCGACTGGATCTCCTGGTTGGCGAGGGCGCGGTCGAGCCGGGCCTTCTCGACGTTCAGGATCTTGCCGCGCAGGGGCAGGATCGCCTGGGTCATCGGGTTGCGGCCCTGCACGGCGGAACCGCCGGCGGAGTCACCCTCGACCATGAAGATCTCCGACACGGTCGGGTCCTTCGACTGGCAGTCCTTGAGCTTGCCGGGCATGCCGCCCGACTCGAGCAGCCCCTTGCGGCGGGTGGTCTCGCGCGCCTTGCGGGCAGCGAGCCGCGCCTGCGACGCCTGGATCGCCTTGCGGACGACGTCGCGTGCCTGCGTCGGGTTGCTCTCGAACCAGTGGGTCAGCTCGGTGCCGACGACGCGCTGCACGAACGACTTCGCCTCGGTGTTGCCGAGCTTGGTCTTCGTCTGCCCCTCGAACTGCGGCTCGCCGAGCTTCACGGAGATGACGGCCGTCAGCCCTTCGCGGATGTCGTCACCCGTGAGGTTGTCGTCCTTCTCCTTGATGATCTTCGTGTCGCGCGCGTAGCGGTTGACGAGGGTCGTGAGCGCTGCACGGAAGCCCTCTTCGTGGGTGCCGCCCTCGTGCGTGTTGATCGTGTTCGCGAAGGTGTGGACGCTCTCCTGGTACGAGGTGTTCCACTGCATCGCGACCTCGAGCGCGATCTTGCGCTCCGGGTCCTCGGACTCGAAGCCGATGACGTCGGGGTGGACGAGGTCGGCCTTCTTCTGCGCGTTGATGTACTCGACGTAGTCGGCGAGACCACGCTCGTACATGAAGGTGTCGTTGCGGGCTTCTTCCCCTTCTTCCGGGGCGCGCTCGTCGCGGAGGTTGATCCGCAGGCCCTTGTTCAGGAAGGCCATCTGCTGGAACCGCGTGCGCAGGGTCTCGTAGTCGAAGACGACGGACTCGAAGATCTCGGCGTTCGGCCAGAACGTGATCGTCGTGCCGGTCTCGTCGGTCTCTTCGTCCTTGGAGACGGGCGCGACGGGGACACCGTCGGTGTAGCTCTGGCGCCAGACGTGGCCCTGGCGACGGACCTCGACGTCGAGCTCGGAGCTCAGCGCGTTCACGACGGACGAACCGACGCCGTGCAGACCGCCGGAGACGGCGTAGCCTCCACCACCGAACTTGCCGCCGGCGTGCAGGACGGTGAGGACGACCTGCAGGGTCGAGACCCCCTCGGCCGCGTGGACGTCGACCGGGATGCCACGGCCGTTGTCGACGACGCGGACGCCACCGTCTTCACGGATGCTCACGTCGATGGTGTCGCAGTACCCGGCGAGGGCTTCGTCGACGGAGTTGTCGACGATCTCCTGGACCAGGTGGTGCAGGCCGCGAGGGCCGGTCGAACCGATGTACATACCCGGGCGCTTGCGGACGGCCTCGAGCCCCTCGAGCACCTGAATCTGGTCTGCGCCGTAGGACGGTTCGCTCTGCGGGGTCTCCGCGCCGAGCGGGTTCTGCCGGTCGTCTTCAGATTCTGCTGCCATGTCGAGCGTGCTCCTGCCTGCGCGCGGAACGCCCGCGCACTGCACCTCCCAGTCTACCGCAGAGCCCCCTCTTTCGAGGGCTCATCTGCCCCGCAGACGGGCTTTTCTGGCACTCCAGGATGATTTCGTCGCCTCAACCGTAGGTGTCGCGAGGACCGCGCCCCTGGACCGTCCTGGGGCCGCGTTTCCACGTGGGGGCGTCCGGGCCGGAAACCCTGATCGACTCGACCCCGGCTTCTGGGTGCCGTTCCGCGATGGTCGTCGTGACCGTCGCACGCATCAGTCGGAGCTGGGTCGCCCAGGCCGTCGAGTCGCACCGGATGACGAGTGCGCCGTCCTCGATGGTGACCGGTCGGGAGTGCTTCGCCAGCTCCTCGCCGACGACGCTCGGCCAGTCCACGAAGAGCTCGGAGCGGGCGAGGGGTTCGGTCCAACCGAGTTCCTGAGCGAGCGAACCGACGATGTCCGCGAGGCCCTTCGGCTCGCGGCCGCGCCCGTACGGCACGGTGTCGGCGTCGAACTCGCGGGCACGGCGGCGGCGGGCATCGGTGCCGCGCTTGGACGGGTCGCCGAACACCGCGCGCAGGTGGCGGTACACCTGCGAGGGTTCGGTGGGCTTGCGGGGCTTCGGCATCAGACGTCGGCTTCGGTCGGGTCCGTCTTGCTGTCCGCGACGGTCGCGTCGGTCCCGTCCGTCGCGTCGATCGCGTCGGTCCCGTCCGTCGCGTCGATCGCGTCGGTCCCGTCCGTCGCCGGACTGGAGGCCCGGGTCGCGTCCGCCTCGTCGGTCACGATCGTGCCCGCCTCGATCCGCACGGTGTGCGCCGCCAGCTTCCCGGGCACGTCACCGAAGACCGCGGCCGTGATGAGCACCTGCTCGTAGTCCGCGACGGCGTTCGCCAGCCGTTCCCGCCGCGATTCGTCCAGTTCGGCGAAGACGTCGTCGAGGATGATGATCGGATCGCCCAGGTTCGACTCGGCGCGCAGGATCGAGGCGCTCGCGAGCTGGATGGCGAGCGCGAAGGACCAGGATTCGCCGTGACTCGCGTACCCGCGAGCTGGTAACCCGTTGAGCTGGAACAGAACGTCGTCCCGGTGCGGCCCCACGAGGGTGAGCCCGCGGTCGAGTTCGTCACGGCGACGACGCTCGAGGGCGGCCGCGAACGCTTCGGCAGCCGACGCCACCGTGACGGGCTCGTCGGGGGTCCCGAGCACGGGGTCGGTGGCTGCCGCGGACTCGGGGTCGCCCCCGCGGATCGACAGGACTCCGGTGATCGAGGCGTCGTGGTGTTCGCCGGCGACGGTCGCGTAGGCCTCGGCCACGAAGGGTGCGAGCCGCCGGGTCAGGTGGTCACGCGCCGCGACGATCTCGGCGCCGAGCCCGACGAGCCGGTCGTCCCAGACGTCGAGCGTCGACAGGGCGTTCGCCTTCGCGCCGGTGGCACGGGCCGACTTCAGCAGGGTGTTCCGCTGGCGGAGCGTGCGTTCGTAGTCGGCGAGCACGCCCTGCATCCGCGGTGCGATCTGGCCGAGCAGCTCGTCGAGCATCCGGCGTCGCCCGGCCGGCTCGCCTCGGACGAGCGCCAGGTCCTCCGGAGCGAAGAGCACGCTCGTGCAGTAGCGCGGCAGCTCACGTGGCTTGATCGCCGACCGGTTCACCTGCGCACGGTTCGCACCGGTGCGGTTGATCTGCACCTCGGCGAGGATGCTGCGGTCCTCGTGCGCGAGACGAGCCCGGACGATCGCAGCGTCGCATCCCTGACGGACGAGCGCTGCGTCGGTGGGGACGCGGTGCGAGCCGAGGGTGGAGAGGTACCCGATCGCCTCGACCAGGTTGGTCTTGCCCTGTCCGTTGCGCCCGACGAACAGGTTCGGCCCGCGTGCGAGGTCGACGTCCGCCTCCCGGTAGTTCCGGAAGTCGGTCAGTTGGAGATGGTCGACGTGCACGCGGGCCGAGTCCGGGTTCCCCCGGGAAGTCCTAGGACTTCTTGACGGCGTGACCGCCGAACTGGTTGCGGAGCGCCGCGACGGCCTTCATCGTCGGCGAGGCGCTGCCCTGACGCGAGACGAAGCGCGCGAAGATCGACGCCGAGAGCGCCGGCATCGGCACGGCGAGCTCGATGCCCTCTTCGAGCGTCCAGCGGCCCTCGCCCGAGTCCTCGACGTAGCCCTCGAGCTCGTCGAGCTTCGGGTCCTCGTTCAGCGCGAGCACCATCAGGTCGAGCAGCCAGGAACGGACGACCGTTCCGCGCTGCCAGCCGGCGAACACGGCGGGGACGTCGGTGATCAGGTCCTTGGCCTCGAGGAGCTCGTAACCCTCGCCGTACGCCTGCATGATCGCGTACTCGATGCCGTTGTGGACCATCTTCGCGTAGTGGCCGGCGCCGATCGGGCCGGCGTGCGAGAAGCCCTCTTCACGGGGACCCTCGGGGCGCAGTGCGTCGAACACGGGCATCGCGAACTCGACGTCCGCGGCGTCACCGCCGACCATGAGGCCGTAGCCGTTGTCCTTGCCCCAGACACCACCGGAGACGCCGGCGTCCATGTAGCGGATGCCGCGCGCAGCGAGCTGCTCGGCGTGCGTGGTGTCGTCCAGCCACTTCGAGTTGCCACCGTCGATGACCAGGTCGCCCTCGCCGAGGACACCGGCCAGGTCGGTGATCACGTCGTCGGTGATCTTGCCGTGCGGGACCATGACCCACACGAGACGCTTGCCCTCCGGGAGGGCAGCGGCGAGGGCGCCGAGGTCGGCGACGTCCGAGACGGCGGGGTTGGCGTCGTACCCGGTGACCTCGATCCCTGCGTTGCGGAGACGGGCACGCATGTTGTTGCCCATGCGACCAAGGCCGACAAGACCGATGTGCATGATTTCCTCTTCTGTTCGTCGTCGCGCTGATGCTGCCGGTGGTGTGCGCCAGCGCAGGTTGCCTGTTGCGCCTATCGCAGCAGCAGGTTCGGCTGCAGCAGGTACCGGTATCCATCGGTCGCTGCGGCCTCTTGCGAAGTCTGGCCGGTGATCAGCACCGGGCCCGGCTTGTTGGGGTTCTCCGTCTTGGTGAAGGAGATGCGGACGAACTCGGAGTGCACCGCGTTCAGCCCGTCCAGGAGGAAGGCGGGCTTCAACGAGACCACCGTTTCCTCGCCGGTCAACAACGCACTGATCGACTCTGACGCCTGCGCTTGTTCGGATCCGATCGCCTCAAGCGTGAGCCCGTCGACCGTGAAGGAGAACCGGAGCGCCGCTTCGCGCTCCAGGACGAGGGAGACCCGTCGGACCGCTTCGACGAGCTCCGCGGTGTTGATCACCGCGTGGTCGTTGACGGTCTCGGGGAAGAGCCGGCGGACCGGCGGGTAGTTGCCCTTGATGAGCAACGACGTCACGGTCTTGTCGTCGGCGTGGAACGCGATGAGCTCGCGGTCGGAGTTGCCGCTGATCGAGACCGACACCGTGGACGCCGAACCGAACGTGCGGCCGACCTCCTGCAGGGTGCGGGCCGGGACCAGTGCGTGCAGGGGGTCCGAGCCGACTCGGCCGGAGTCCCACGCGATGGTGCGGACGGCGACGCGGTAGCGGTCCGTCGCGATGAGGGAGAGGTCGTTGTCGCCGACCTCGAGCTGCACGCCCGTGATGACGGGGGTGACGTCGTCGCGGCTGGCGGCGACGGCGACCTGGGACACCGCTTCGGAGAACGCGTCGCCGGGGATCACACCGGTCTGCGGCCCGATCTCCGGCAGCGTCGGGTACTCCTCGACCGGCATGGACAGCAGCGTGAAGTGCGCGGACCCGCAGGAGACCGAGATCTTGGCGTCCTCGGTGGTGAACGACACGGGGGCGTTCGGCAGCCGGCTCGCGATGTCGTTCAGCAGTCGACCGGAGACCAGGACCGTGCCCGGCTCGTCGATCTGGGCCGAGATGGACGTCTGTGCCGACACCTCGTAGTCGAACGACGAGAGCGTCAGACGATCTCCGTCGGCGTGGATCAGGACGCCCGAGAGGATCGGGAGGGTCGTGCGCTGCGGGAGGAGCTTCACTGCGAAGGAGACGGCTTCGGAGAAGACGTCCCGGTTGACCTCGAACTTCACAGCTGGAACCCCTGTCGATCGGCTTGGACTGTCCGGCCGCCCCATTCTGGCACAGGCGGACGGGGGCCGGATTTCTTGTCATCCCGCCGTCCACAAGGTTGTCCCGCGGAGATTGATCGTTAACCAGGAGTAATGGTGTTAACGCCTGTGCACACTGTGGATAACCCTGTGCATCCCGCTCCGCAGTAGGGAACTACACGCTTGTGACTTGTGAGCGGTGTGTGAGCGTTAACGGGATGAATGAATCTCATCTATCCACTTCCATCCCCAGTCTCCACAGGCGACCCCCCACCTGTGTACAACCGGGCGGCGTGTCCTCCACAGTTATCCACAGGCTATCCACACTGTGAGAAGTCCGGCCCATGGAACCGTCTCAGATGGTGGATGGGGCCGGGAACGGGCCGATCTCAGCGGTAACGGCGGTCCTGCTTGATGCGGCTGGTGAGCTCGGTGACCTGGTTGTAGATCGACCGACGCTCCTTCATCAGCTCGGTGATCTTCTTGTTCGCGTACATCACCGTGGTGTGGTCGCGGTTGCCGAACAGCTGCCCGATCTTGGGCAGGGACAGGCTCGTCAGCTCACGGCACAGGTACATCGCGATCTGTCGTGCCGTGGCGATCGCCTGGGAACGGGACGACCCGTACAGGTCGTCGACGGAGAGCTTGAAGTACTCCGCGGTGTGGTTGATGATGTCCGTCGGCGCGACGACGTTGTCCTCGTCGAGGGTGATCAGGTCCTTGAGGACCGTCTGCACCAGGGCCATGTCCACGGCCGTCCGGTTCAGGCTCGCGAACGCCGTGACCCGGATCAGGGTGCCCTCGAGCTCGCGGATGTTGCTCGACACCTTCGATGCCATGAACTCGAGGATGTCGTCGGGCACCTGCAGGTGGTCGGACTGTGCCTTCTTGCGGAGGATCGCGATGCGCGTCTCGAGCTCGGGCGCCTGCACGTCGGTGATCAGGCCCCACTCGAAGCGCGATCGCATCCGGTCCTCGAACCCGGTCAGGTGCTTCGGTGCGACGTCGGACGTGATGACGACCTGCTTGTTGTGGTCGTGCAGCGTGTTGAACGTGTGGAAGAAGGCCTCCTGCGTGGAGTCCTTCCCCTGGAGGAACTGGATGTCGTCGATCAGCAGGATGTCGATGTCGCGGTACCGCTGCTGGAACTGGTTCGAGCGGTTGTTCGCGATCGAGTTGATGAAGTCGTTGGTGAACTCCTCGCTCGACACGTACCGGACGCGGATCCCCGGGTAGAGGCTCTCGGCGTAGTGCCCGATGGCGTGGAGCAGGTGGGTCTTGCCCAGCCCGGAGTCCCCGTAGATGAAGAGCGGGTTGTAGGCCTTGGCCGGTGCCTCGGCCACGGCGACCGCTGCCGCGTGCGCGAACCGGTTCGACGAGCCGATGACGAAGTTGTCGAAGTTGTACTTCGGGTTGAGTCGCGACTCGGGCCGACCGCTGGTGCCGGGAGAGTCGATCTGGCTCGAGACGAACGGCGCCTCGATGTACTGGCGCGGCGCGGCACTCTGCTCGACGGCTTCCTGCACGGGCTCGGCGTACTCGGGGACGTTCGGGTCCACCCGCGGCTCCGACGCCATGTCCGGGTTGACGGTGATGGCGAAGTTCGCGACCGAGTCGTCACCGATGCGCGCGACCGCCTCGGTGATCGGGATCCTGATGCGCTGTTCGAGCATGCCCCGGGTCAGGTCGTTCGGGACCTCGAGGTACAGGGTGCCGGCGAGCACGCCCTTCGGCTCGACCAGGTTCAGGAACCCGTGGAGCTGCGGCGTGATGCGGGGGTCCTCGGCGAGGAGTCCGAGTACGGATGACCAGAGGTCCTCGACGGGGTCGGCCGGCATCGTCATGTCGCGCTCGTCTCCAGGGGTCGTGTCGTGCGTTCGCTGTCGGACGAGGGTGCGTCCTGCGGGGTCGGACATGCCGTGGCGTCCTCGGCGACCGCACTCGGGACCAGGTCGTCGCCGGCGGATCGTCGGTGGCTCCGGGGGCTTCGTCGACGCCTCGTTGCCGCGGAGGTTCCCACAGGGTTGTCCACAGTGTTGTCCACGACCACCTCGAGCCGTCGGACAGGAGTACTTCCCTGTCGTACCGGCCATCGGGGCGATCGATCACACCACTGTAAAGGACCGGACCGAGTCCCACCGAACGGAAGTTGTCCCCAATGTGGAGAATGGCCTCGAGCGACGGCAGACCCGACGCCGCCGCCGCAACCGGTCCGGGCGGGGTTTGACCTGCTCGCCGCTGTCACGTACCGTTAACCAGTTGACTGCGGCCCTTTGGTCGCGCCCATCTGCGTCGTTCGACACCCGGACGGCTACACATACGTGACGGCTCGCCGCGAGCAGCCGTGTGGAGAACATCATGAGCAAGCGCACCTTCCAGCCGAACAACCGCCGCCGCGCCAAGAAGCACGGCTTCCGCCTCCGCATGCGGACGCGTGCCGGCCGCGCCATCCTGTCGGCGCGCCGCGCCAAGGGCCGTACCGAGCTCTCGGCCTGATCAGGCTCATCGCCTGATCCGGTCCTCGGTCTGACCCCGGCGTCGCAGTGTTGGCCAGCGCCAACCGCATCGTGCGCGGGGATGACTACCGGAACGTCGTGCGTCGTGGTCGCAAGAGCGCCACGGCGCACGTCGTCGTGTCCGTGGTTCGTCAGCCGGCAGACCGCAACGGACCGACGCGGTTCGGCTTCATCGTCGCGAAGACGGTGGGGAACGCCGTGACCCGGAACCTGATCAGGCGGCGGCTGAAGGCGATCGCGCACGACCTGCTCGCCGAGACCCCCCAGGGCTTCGACGTGGTGGTCCGTGTACTGCCAGCCGCATCGCAGGCCGGATGGCCTACCCTGCTCGAAGACGTCACGCGCTCCTTCGCGCGCGGGGTGGAGAAGGCAGCATGAACCGCACTCTGTGGACCCGGCTTGCCTGGGTCATCGCGTTGCTCCCACGCAACGCGTGCGTCGTCGTGCTCCGGGCCTACCGTGCGGTGATCTCCCCGCTGTACGGCAACGTCTGCCGCTACCACCCGTCGTGCTCCCGGTACGCCCTCGACGCGATCCAGCAGTACGGCGTCGTCCGCGGATCCGCCATGGGCGCCTGGCGCATCGCCCGTTGCAACCCCTGGGCTGCTGGTGGCATCGACGACGTCAAGGAACGCCGTCACCCGTTCGTCGTCAACCGGTTCGGGTTCGTCCTCGCGCCGATCCCGCAGCATCCGCAGCCCGCGGTCGGAACGGTTCGGCCGGTCCTGCTCCCCCAGCGCACTCGAAAGGCGTAGCCGTCCCCATGGACATCATCGGAACGATCCTCTGGCCGCTCAAATGGGTGGTCTCGGCCATCCTCGTCGGCTTCCACTGGATCTTCGAGAACATCGGCATGGACCCGAACGAGGGCATCACGTGGGTGCTCTCGATCATCTTCCTGACGTTCGTCGTCCGCGCAGCGTTGATCCCGATCTTCGTCCGGCAGATCAAGTCGCAGCGCCGCATGCTCGAGGTCGCGCCGCAGCTCAAGAAGATCCAGGACAAGTACAAGGGCAAGAAGGACCAGTTCTCGCGTGAGGCCATGAGCCGCGAGACGATGGCGCTCTACAAGGAGACCGGGACCAACCCGCTCAGCTCCTGCCTGCCGCTGCTGCTGCAGATGCCGATCTTCTTCTCGCTGTACTCGGTGCTCCACGAGGCCCAGATCAACCAGAAGGGCATCGGCCTGCTCACGAACGACCTCGCGGCGTCGTTCGGCAACGCGGCCCTGTTCGGCGCTCCCCTGCACGAGACGTTCACGAACGCCTCCGGCTGGGAGGTCCGTGCGATCGCGGGCTTCATGATCGTCGTGATGACGGCGTCGCAGTTCATCACGCAGCTGCAGCTCGTCGCCAAGAACATGTCGCCGGAGACCAAGGAGTCTCCGATGTACCGCCAGCAGAAGATGATGCTGTACATCCTCCCGCTGGTCTTCGTGATCTCCGGCCTGAGCTTCCCCCTCGGCGTCATGTTCTACTGGCTGGCCTCGAACCTCTGGACGATGGCGCAGCAGTACTTCGTCATCCGCAGCATGCCGACCCCCGGCTCCGAAGCCGCTCTGGCTCGTGAAGCCCGCCTGGCCAAGAAGGCACAGCGTCGCGGGACCGCCACCCCGGTCCTCGCCGAAGCTGGTGCCGGCGCCGGTGCGACGGAGATCGAGCCCGTGCGCGTCACCACCCAGCGTCAGCAGCCGGTCGGCAAGCAGCGCCAGAAGAAGAACGGGAAGAAGTAAGTGACCGAGCAGGACACCGCAGGGGCCGTCGAGACGACGGACACCGAGACCGAGGATGCCCGCGACGAAGCGGACATCGCGGCGGACTACATCGAGGAGCTCCTCGACATCTGCGACCTCGACGGCGACATCGAGATCGAGGAACGCGCCGGTCGCGTCTACCTGTCGGTCACCGATGACGGCGAGGCACTCCGCGTGCTGTCGAAGCCCGACACCGTGACGGCGCTGCAGGAGCTCACGCGGATCGCTGTGCAGGCGGAGACCGGCGAGTTCAGCCGGCTCATCCTCGACGTCGGTGGCTCGCGGGATGCCCGTGCGGACGAGCTGCAGCGGCTGGTAGACACCGCGGTCGAGCGCATCGAAGCCGGTTCGTCGTCGGCTGCGCTCCCCCCGATGTCGTCCTACGAGCGCAAGCTCGTCCACGACCTGGTCGCTGAGAAGGGCTTCCACTCGGAGTCCGAGGGTGAGGGTCGGGACCGCCACACGGTCGTCACCCGATGACGGACGCACCCGTCCCGACCGACGCAGCACCGGTGCTCGAGGCTGAGCCCGCGGCGGCTGCAGCACTCTTCGGTGACCAGATCGAGGTTGCGCGCTCGTTCACCAACGAACTCGCGCGGCGGGGTGAGGAGCTGGGCCTGATCGGACCGCTCGAGCTGCCCCGCCTCTGGACGCGACACATCCTCAATTCTGCGTTGCTCGCACCCCTCCTGGAGGCCCGGGGTCGCGTTGCCGACGTCGGTTCGGGAGCAGGGTTGCCGGGTCTCGTGCTCGCGATCGCCCGTCCGGACGTCGAGTTCGTCCTCATCGAGCCGATGGAGCGCCGGACGGATTGGCTTCGCAGTGAGTCTGATCGGCTCGGCCTGCAGAACGTCACGGTGCTCCGTGGGCGTGCCGAGGACGTCGCTGACGACGTGGTGGTCGACCAGGTCACCGCACGCGCCGTCAGCGCCCTGTCGAAGCTCATCCCTCTCACCGTGCCGCTCGTTCGCTCCGGCGGCCAGCTCATCCTGATGAAGGGTGCGCGGGTCGACGAAGAGATCGAGAAGGCCCGCAAGGTCATCCTTCGGAAGCGCCTCTCTGATGTCGAGGTGCTCGAGCTCGGAGAAGGCGTGGTCGACGAGACCACCCGCGTCTTCCGGGCTACAGTTGACTGACGCTGCGGCTCGGGCCGGGTCCTCCGGCCGCCAGTGGCTCCGCGTTCCACGTGAAACATCGAACCGGGGAAGAGGCACTCGTTGAGTTCATCGACCGACTACGACGCGTCGACACCGCTCGCTCGCGAGATCGCCGACCTGAACCGTCGCCGACGCGCGATCGCCACACAGCAGTTTCCACTCCCTTCTGAGACACGGATCATCACCGTCTCGAACCAGAAGGGTGGCGTCGGCAAGACGACCACGACGGTCAACCTGGCAGCGGGTCTTGCCCATGGCGGCGCTCGTGTCCTCGTCATCGACTTGGACCCGCAGGGCAATGCCTCGACCGCGCTTGGTGTCGATCACCAGGCCGAGGTCGCGAGCATCTACGACGTGATCGTCGACGAGGCACCGATGGCCGACACCGTGCAGGCCTCCCCTGAGTCGGACACCCTCTGGTGTGTGCCGGCCACCATTCACCTCGCCGGCGCCGAGATCGAGCTCGTGTCACTGGTGGCACGTGAACAGCGTCTCCGGACCGCGCTCGACATGTACCTGCAGTCGCTGGACGAGCCGTACCACTACGTCTTCATCGACTGCCCGCCGTCGCTGGGCCTGTTGACGATCAACGCCTTCGTTGCCGCACAAGAGGTACTCATCCCGATCCAGTGCGAGTACTACGCGCTCGAGGGCCTGAGCCAGCTGCTGCGGAACATCGAGTTGATCGAGCGACACCTCAACCCGAACCTCCGGGTCTCCACGATCCTGCTGACGATGTACGACGGCCGCACGAACCTGGCGAACCAGGTGGCGAACGACGTCCGGGAGCACTTCGGTGACCAGGTACTCAAGGCGATGATCCCCCGCTCCGTCCGCGTGAGCGAAGCACCGAGCTACGGCCAGAGCGTCGTCGCGTACGACGTGAACTCCACCGGGTCGCTGTCCTACCTGGAAGCGGCCGCCGAGATCGCAGCACGAGGAGCGAAGCACTGATGGCACCGAAGCGAACCGGACTCGGCCGAGGCATCGGCGCCCTGATCCCGACGGCGACCGATCAGCAGGACCGTCCCGTCGACGTGTTCTTCCCGACCGGGGGCTCGCCGGCATCCGCTCCGACGGCAGACGAGTTGGTGGCCGTGCCGGGAGCCCGTCTCGCCAACCTCAATCCGCTCGACGTGATCCCGAACGCGCAGCAGCCGCGGAAGGAGTTCCGCGAGGAGGAGCTCCAGGAGCTCGTGCACTCGATCCGTGAGATCGGTGTCCTGCAGCCCATCGTCGTCCGGCCGATCCCCGGCGCGACGGGTACCGACCCCCAGTACGAGCTCATCATGGGTGAGCGCCGTCTGCGGGCCACGAAGGAACTCGGCCTGAGCACGATCCCGGCGATCGTGAAGGACACCCCCGATGACGCAATGCTGCGGGACGCGCTGCTGGAGAACCTGCACCGGGCGCAGCTCAACCCCTTGGAAGAGGCATCGGCGTACCAGCAGCTCCTCGCAGACTTCGGGATCACCCAGGAGCAGCTCGGGCAGCGCATCGGTCGATCGCGCCCGCAGATCACGAACACGATCCGACTCCTGCGGCTCCCCTCCCCCGTGCAGCGGCGAGTGGCCGCAGGCGTGCTCTCTGCCGGACATGCTCGTGCCATCCTCGCCGCTCCGGACGCCGAGGCGATGGAGTACCTGGCCGAGAAGATCGTCAACGAGGACCTGTCCGTGCGCGCGGCTGAGGCGATCGCGCAGCAGCTGTCAGCCAAGACGCCGGCCACGAAACCGAAGCCCGAACCGTCGAAGCGCCAGGCACACTTCAACGATCTCGCTGAACGGCTCGGTGATCGCCTCAACACGCGAGTGAAGATCGCGGTCGGTGCTCGCAAGAGTTCCGTCACGATCGACTTCGCGAACGGCGACGACCTCAACCGGATCCTCGGTGAGCTCGGGGTAGAGGACCTCGAGGGCTGAACCAGGCCGTATGCGGCGCTGCGCGGCGCTGTGAGCCCCTGAGATGGTCGGGCTGGGGTGGATGGACCAGCGACTCCTGCCGAGCGGTCTTGCGGCAATTCAGCGCTCGGGACGACGCCTTGGTCGGACGCGATCGGACTCAGCTGAGTTGGTCGTGTCGTGACCACCGTCGGCTCGCCCTTCATGCCAGCGATCCGAGGACGTTGTCTCGAGCGGTCAACCCGAGGTTCCCTGAGTTCGCTCTCGAGGTATCGCGTTCAGCCAGCCGCTACTGCAGAGCGGACGATCCGACGCGCTACCTGGGATTGCCAGTTGAGGGGGTCGACGCTTCGTTGCTTGCGCACAAGGGCGTCCGGCCGCGCACCGTGGAGATTGAGGTCAAGGCCTCTCCGATCGTCTGTTCACCCGGTTCGGGCGCTCGGCGTCCGCCGAGCGCACCGAACTCAAACACCGGCGCTGAGTGACGAACGTCACGGCGAGATGTTCCACGTGGAACACGTCGCCTCCCGGAGCACGAGAGTCGCCTCAATGCCGCCGTTCCACGTGGAACATCACGGCCCGTTCGCGGGGCAGATAAAGAACACGTGCCGGTGTTCCACGTGGAACATCGGTCGTCAGCAATTAGGCGCGGTGATCCCGGATGGCCTGCTCGGCGAGCTCGGCGTAGGTCCAGCCGAGGTCGAAACCGGACGCGGACAGCGCCTGCGGCAGCAAAGACGTCTCGGTGAGCCCGGGGAGCACGTTCGCCTCGAGGAACCAGGGCGTCCCGGCCCCGTCGATGATGAGGTCGACGCGGGACAGGTGCCGGAGTCCCAGAGCTACGTGCGCGGCCACCGCAGCCTCCGCGGCTGCTCCGGCGAACTCATCGGACAGTCGTGCGGGGGTGTAGAAGGTCGTCTCCCCCGCGTTGTAGCGCGCCTCGAAGCCGTAGATACCGTTGCGCGGCACGATCTCCACGGCGGAGAGCGCCACGGGGCCGTCGCCGGTGTCGATGATCCCCACGGCGACCTCGGTGCCACGGATGAGCTGCTCGACCACGACGTCGTCGCAGTACGTGTACGCCGTCACCATGGCCCGGGGCAGATCCTTGACGTCGTCGACGAGGGTCACGCCCTGCGCACTCCCGCCGCGCGCCGGCTTCACCGCGAGCGGCACCGGGTGCTCGGTTGCGATGGCCTCGAGGACACCGACGGCACCGAGCTCACGGAAGACGTCGTGGGACAGCGTCACCGAACGAGGGGTACGGACGCCGGCGCGGGCGACCAGTGCTGACGCCGTGGGCTTGTCCCATGCCAACCGAGCCGACGTCGAACGTGAGCCGACGAACGGGATGTCCACAGCCTCCAGGATGCCCCGCAGGGCCCCGTCCTCTCCGGAGGCGCCGTGCAGCGCCGGCCACACGACGTCCGGGCGTGATTCGGTGAGAGCTGGCAGGAGCATCGCGTCGGCGTCGCGCAAGTCCACCTGCCAGCCGTAGCCGGTCAGTGAGTCGGCGACCCGACGACCGGAGCGGAGGGAGACATCGCGCTCGTGCGAGATGCCTCCGGCGACGACGACGACGTGACGACGGGTGAGCTCGGCCATGCGGGGTCCTCCGGTGTGGAACTGCGGTGCTGTGCGATCAGCACTGAGGAAAAGCGCTGATCAGGAGATGTTCGGCGGCGGTGCGCTGACGGACGACGTCTCGCGGACCACGGTGTTCGGGCGGGTCGTCGGGCCGAACGTCTCGATGAGTTCGAGTTCGTCGTTGACGACGTTGGCCAGACGCTTGACGCCCACCCGGATCTGCTCCGGAGTGGGGTAGCAGAACGACAGACGGATGTGTCCGCCGCCGCGTCCGTCCGCGTAGAAGGCCGTACCGGGCGTGTAGGCCACGAGCTCCTTGACCGCGCGCGGCAGCATGCCCTTGGAGTCGAGTGACTCGGGCAGGGTCAGCCACACGAAGAAGCCACCGTTCGGCTTCGTCCAGGAGAGGTCGGGCAGGAACTCCCCCAGTGCGGACAGCATGGCGTCACGGCGCTCGGCGTAGATGCCCCGGAAGGTGTCGACCTGGCCCTTCCAGTCCGCCGCGTCGAGGTACGCGTTCACGACGTACTGGCCGAAGGAGTTCGGCGCGAGCACGGCCGACTCGTTGGCGAGCACGAGCTTCTCGCGGATGGCGTGCGGCGCGAGTGCCCAGCCGACGCGGAAGCCCGGTGCGAGGGTCTTCGAGAAGGAGCCGAGGTACACCACGCCCTCTTCGTCGATCGATCGGATCGCCTGGGGCGCCGGCTCGTCGAACCAGAGGAGCCCGTACGGGTTGTCCTCGAGCACGAGGATGTTGTTCGACCGGCAGATGTCGAGCACCTCGATGCGGCGCTCGCGGCTCATCGTGACGCCGGCCGGGTTGTGGAAGTTCGGGATCGTGTAGAGGAACTTGATCCGCTTGCCCTGGGTGCGGAGGTTCGCGATTGCTTCACGCAGCGCCTCGGGGACGAGACCGAGCTCGTCCGTCGTGACGTGCACCGTCTCGGCCTGGTACGACCGGAAGACCCCGATCGCACCGACGTAGGACGGCGACTCGGCGAGCACGACGTCACCCGGATCGATGAAGAGCCGTGTGACGAGGTCGAGGGCGTGCTGCGAGCCCGTGGTGACCACGACGTCCTCCGCGCTGGCACGGATGCCCTCGAGGCTCATGACGTCCACGATGTGCTCACGGAGGGACCGCAGGCCCTGTCCGCCGCCGTACTGGAGCGCCATGGCGGAGTGCTCGTTCATGACACGGTCCAGGGAGCCCGTGACGAGCTCTCTGGGGAGCGCGGAGACGAACGGCATGCCGCCGGCCAACGAGACCACTTCGGGGCGCGAGGCGACGGCGAACAGGGCTCGGACCTCGGAGGCGCTCAGCCCGGCGGTGCGCTGGGCGTAGGAGTCGTACCAGGGGTCGAGGCTGTTGCCGTTCGTCATCGAGTGCTCCGTTCAGTGGGACATTCCCGCCACACTACGACATCGGCCCGGGGAACCAGGGTTCCGCGACGGGGCCGATCGTCATCCGGTGGCTCCGGACGAGAACGGCCCCGCTCTCCGGGGAGAGCGGGGCCGTTCGGGTGGGGCGACCTACGCGAGGAACTCGGCGAGGTCGGCCTCGAGTGCGGGCTTCGGCTTGGCGCCGATGACGGTCTTGACGACCTCGCCGCCCTTGAAGACCTTCATCGCCGGGATCGACGTGATCTGGTAGTTCATGGCCGACTGGGGGTTGTCGTCCACGTTGAGCTTCACGATCTCGATCTTGCCGGCGTGCTCTTCGGCGATCTGATCGAGGATCGGCGAGACGGCGCGACACGGGCCACACCACTCGGCCCAGAAGTCGACGAGGATCGTCTTGTCGGACTTGAGGACCTCGTCCGAGAAGGTGGCGTCGGTGACAGCCTTGGCGTTGGACATGTGTGCTCCTTCGAGAAGTCGTTCAGGGGGTACAACGGCGATGCCGTCGTGGTATTCCGAGGCGGGTCAGGCCCGGGCGGCGATGACGTCGACCATGGCGGGCTCGGTCGGGGCGACGCCCTCGGCCTCGTCCGTCAGTGCGTCGTCGAGCTCGGCGAGGTACTTCTCGGCGTCGAGCGCGGCGACCGTGCCCGAACCGGCAGCCGTGATGGCCTGACGGTAGGACGGGTCGATGACGTCACCGGCGGCGAAGACACCCGGCAGGTTGGTCTTCGACGAGCGGCCCTGGACGGCGATCGTGCCCTCGGGCGCGATGTCGATCTGGCCGTGGATCAGGTGCGTGCGCGGGTCGTTGCCGATCGCGATGAACAGGCCGTCCAGCGCGAGCTCGGACTCCTCGCCCGTCACCGTGTCCTTCAGCGTGACGCCCTCGACCGCGGAGTCACCCGTGATGCCGGTGACCTCCTTGTTCCACGCGAACTCGATCTTCGGGTCGTTCATCGCGCGGTCCTGCATGATCTTCGACGCACGCAGGGAGTCCTTGCGGTGGATGACCGTCACCTTGTCGGCGAAGCGGGTGAGGAACGTCGCCTCTTCCATCGCGGAGTCGCCACCGCCGACGACGGCGATGTTCTTCTGGCGGAAGAAGAAGCCGTCGCAGGTCGCGCACCACGAGACACCGTGGCCGGACAGGCGCTCTTCGTCGGGGAGGCCGAGGTGACGGTACGCCGAGCCGGTGGCGTAGATGACCGCGAGGGCCTCGTACGTCTCGCCGGAGCCGACGGTGACCTTCTTGACCTTGCCGGTGAGGTCGACGGAGACGGCGTCGTCGTACAGGACCTCGGCACCGAACTTCTCGGCCTGTTCCTGCATCTTGATCATGAGGTCGGGGCCCTGGATCCCCTCGGGGAAGCCCGGGAAGTTCTCGACCTCGGTCGTCTTGGTGAGTTCACCGCCCGTCTCGACACTGGAGGCGACGATGAGCGGCTTGAGCTCTGCGCGCGCTGCGTAGATGCCGGCGGTGAACCCGGCCGGGCCGGAACCGATGATGATGAGCTGGCGCATGCCTGATTGCCCTTCCGTTGCGTCTGACCGGGTCAACCCATCGTACCGGCGAGGCATTCCACACGCCCCGTGAGCGTGCGGTGCGCGGCTGGGATCAGCGGCCGAGCTTGCTGCGGAGCATCCGGACGGCGTTGCCGATCTCACCGTTCTTCGCGACGACGAGGGCTCCGAAGTACACGGCTGCCATCACCGCGCCGGCGAGGACGAGGGTGATGGCCGCTCCGGTGAAGTCGGCCATCGCGAAGCCGCTCGCCGAGAACGACCCGAAGAAGTTCACGACGAGGAGTCCCACGACGCCCGCGATGAGCGCGGCGATGACGAACTGCACGTGCGAACGGGTGACCACGGGTCCTTCGATGCCACCGAGCCGCTTGCGGACGAGCACCAGGGCGACGATCGTCTGCGCGGTGCCCGCGAGGGTGGTGCACGCTGCGATCGCGACACCGATCGCCTCGTTCGGGAGCGTGCTGACCGCGAGGGCACCGATCACGAACAGCACCGACTGGACGCACTGCATGAGGAACGGCGTCCGGTGGTCGTGCATCGCCCAGAAGACGCGCTGGATGATGAACAACATGCTGAAGAGCACGAGCCCCGGCATGTAGGCCAGCAGGACCGCACCGATCGACAGCGCCCCGTCGAAGGTGTTGGAGAACATGCGTCCGAACGGCACGGCGACGACCATCAGCGCGATCGAGGCGAAGACGGTGAACAGTCCGACGATCCGCAGCGAGAGCGACAGGTTCTTCCGCACGGCGTCGAGGTCGCCGCGTTCCGCGTCGTGGCTCATCCGTGTGAAGTACGCCGTCGCGATGGAGACCGTGATGATCGAGTGCGGCAGCATGAAGAGCAGCCAGGCGTTCTGCAGCACCGCGTTGCCCGCGGCACCGGAACCCAGCGATGCGACGCGCGACTGCACGATGCCGGCCAGCTGGGTGACGAGGATCATCGCGAACAGCCATCCGGCCGCCGTGCCCGTCGACTTCAGGCCGACGCCACGCCAGCGGAAGTCAGGTCGGAAGCTCAGGCCAGCCCGGCGCCAGAAGAACGGCAGGAAGGCGGCCTGAGCGAGGACGCCCAGGGTCGCACTACCGGCGAGGACGGCGATCTTGAGCGGAGTCCAGTCGTCGACGCCGGAGTTCGCGGCCCTGCCGCCGAACATGGCGATGAAGACGACGAGCCCGGCGATCGAGATGACGTTGTTGATGAGCGGCGCCCAGGTGAACGGGCCGAACACCTGCTTCGCGTTGAGGACCTCGCCGAGCAGGGAGTACATCGCGTAGAAGAGGATCTGCGGCAGGCACCAGAACGCGAACGCCACTGCGAGGTCGATCTGACCGGGCGTGAACCCCTTGCCCTCACCTGACGCGGTCTGCGCGTACACCTGCACGAGCAGTGGGGCGATCAGGGTGGCGACGACGGCGATGACGATGAACAGGGATCCGCCGAGCGTCACGATCTTGTTGACGTAGGCCGTGCCACCGTCGGTGTGCTGCTTCATCGCACGCACGATCTGCGGGATGAGCACGGCGGACAACAGGCCACCCGCGATCAGCGCGTAGATGTTGTTCGGGAGCTGGTTGGACACCGCGAACGCATCCGCCGCCGGTGACTGCGTCTGCCCGATCGCGTACGCCAGCACGAAGGTCTTCGCGAAGCCGAGGATGCGGGACAGCATCGTGCCGGCGGCCAGCATCGCGCTCGCCCGGCCGAGGCTGCGCTCGGCGACCGGCTCGGCGTCGACGTCGGGCTGGGGCTGGCTGGTGCTGATGGTCGGCTCCTCGGGGTCGCGGTCGTCCGCGACGGTGTTGCGTGCTGCGTCGGACGGGAGGCGCGGCTCGGCTCCGGCGCGCGCGATGGCGTCCTGCAGGGGGCTCTGGTCCACCGCCGCGGTTGTCTCTGCAGCCGGCGCTGCAGCCGGGGCCGCGGCCGCCGCTCCGGTGGCCGTGCCGGCCGTGGACGCGGCCACGCTGGGTGTGGAAGCTGCTCCGGAGCGGTGATCCGTGCCTCCAGGCCGGGTGGTGGACGCCTGCGCGCCCCCGACCGTCGGCTGGACCGCAAGGGGGCGGTTCGGGTCGTCGTCGTCCTCGTCGTCGAGCTCGCCGTTGCGGCGGCGGATGCGCTTGCGGATGCTGCGGAAGATGCCGAAGCCGAAGATGCCGATCAGGGCGATCGCGGCGGCCGCGGTGATGACCGTCTCCCACTGCGCCTGCACGTTCAGCTCGACGGTCGCGGGCTCGGCCACGGCGACGCCGGTGGGGCTCGAGAGCGACATCGTCAACTCCACCTTGCCGTTCGCGACCGACTGCACGGGGACGGTCGCGCGGGTGGATGAGTCGGGCTGGATCTCGACGAGGATGTCGTTGCGGACCACACGCAGCGCCGAGTTGGACGGCTGCACGGACAGGTGCACCGTGACCGGGTAGTCGGAGCTGTTGCGGATCGACACCGGCAGGGACGACCGGTCGCCGAGCAGGGTGAGGCTGCTCGAGTCGACGATCCCGACCTCGGTGGTGCTCTTCGCCCAGGCGGCCGTGCGGGCCTCCACCGCGGCGGCGAGGCCCTGGTCGTCGTCGCGCCACGCGTTCGAGGCGAGCGCGAGCAGACGGAGCCGGGCGGGCGCGGTGAGCTGGTTCGGGTCGCCGAGGATCGTCGCGAACGCGGAGAGCCCCTGTTCCCCCCGCACGAGTCGCTGCAGCTGGTCGATCCGGGCCTCGCCGGTGGACGCGCTGGCGAGCGTGAGCGACCCGGCGACGGCCTTCGAGGCGGTGGAGAGGTCGGCCGGGGCGACCCAGGCGGTGCTCTCGAGGGCGTCCAGCGCCTGGCTGAGCCGGGTGGAGTCGGACGGCCACTCGCGCCCGAGGGTCAGCAGGATCGGTCCCGTGGCGGTGGCGGCACGGGCCGAGGTCGCCAGTGTCGCGGTGAGCTCGGACATCGTCGACGACCAGGTCTGCCGGTCGGTGGCGGCGGCGGCTCGGCGGAGCATCGACGACATCGACTGGTCGGAGACGAGCACGTGGTCGTCGCCGATCTTCTCGGACGCGGTGATGGTGGTGTCCGCGCCGGCCGAGGTGTTGCCGCTCGAGACGATGGTGGTCTTCGTGCCGGCACGCTCGAGGGCGGGCAGGTCGGCGGAGGACACCGTGCCCTCGGTCGGCCAGGCGATCGAGTCCATCGAGTACGGGAAGTCGAGCAGGGACTCCGTGGTCGGCAGCGTCTCCTGCGCCTGGTCGGTACCGTCGTCGGTCGTTGTGCCGTCGCTCGAGGCCTCGGTGGGGGCCGGCGACGAGGTCTGCCCCGGCGTGGCCGTCGGTGTCGGTGCCGGGGTCTCGGCGCCGGGGAAGTTCTCGGACTTGACGGACTGGTCGAGGGAGATCGGCGACAGGATGCCGTCGGACCCGGCCTGGCGCAGACCGGTGACGTCGGCGTCGGCGTAGGACAGCGCGAAGGTCTCGTTGCGCAGTGCTTCGAGACGCTGCAGCCAGGTGATCGCGCTCGACGGGGCGTTGTCGCCGAGGATCCGGATCGAGGCGATGATCCGCGGGTCCACCGCCACGGCGACGTTGTGGTCCTCGGCGGCGTCGAGCTGCTGCGTGAGCGTGCCGTCCACCGAGGTCGCCGCGGCCAGCACGGGGGCGGTGAGGATGCCGTCGGTCGACTTCGGCACGGTGATCGGCATCGCGACGGAGACGCTGACCGGGGCCTGTTCGAAGTCCGGGTACCAGGTGATCGCAGAGCGGTCGACGGCGAAGGCGTCGCCCGCCGTGTACTCGGCCGCGATGCGCCGGGCTCCGAACGAGGAGTACCCGCCGAGTGCCACGTTGCCGGAGACGATCTCGACCGAGTCGATGGTGATCGAACGGTGCGCCGGGATCGCCGGGATGTCGACGGAGTCCATCGGGGCGCCGAGGTAACCGGTCGTGGTGGTGTCGTTGAGCCAGCTCGCCAGGACGTCGCGCGTGCTCACCGAGCGGAAGATGTCGAACTCCGCGGTGCCGGCCGGCAGTGCCGCGTCGGTGTCGTTCGTGACGGTGACCGACAGGGTGAGGTCCTGGTCGCGCTGGACGACGCCGCGGTTCGCCGGGGCGATCGAGATGGTCGCCTTCCCCGCGTCTGCGGCGGCCGGATCGGCGACGTGGCTCTTGGCGGTGGACGCCGTGGCGGCCGAGGCGTGATCGGTGGCGACGGGCGCGACGACCAGGCCGAGCGCGACGAGGGTCGACGCGGCTGCGGCGAGCGTGGTGCGGAGCATCTGCATACGGGGAGCGGGCCACGGGGTCGGTTCGGGCCGAGCACGAGTGTATGAGGCGCGACCATGAACAGGTCCCGTGCGCGCGCGGCTTGTGGAGAACTCGGGGCCTCGATCTGGGAGGATGAGCACCGTCATGCAGTCCGTTGCCCAGGCCGTCGAACGACTCGACGCACTCGCCACCACCGAGCCCGTCGACCTCCTCGCTCGGGCCTTCGCCGACGCCGGACACGAACTCGCCCTCGTCGGCGGCCCCGTCCGTGACGCGTTCCTCGGCCGTCCGGTGACCGATCTGGACTTCACCACCGACGCCCGGCCGGACGACATCCTGCGGATCGTCGAGCCCATCGCGAGTGCCACCTGGGACGTCGGTCGCCAGTTCGGCACCATCGCCGCACGGGTCGCCGGCGAGCAGGTCGAGATCACCACGTACCGCAGCGACGTCTACGACGGCGAGACCCGCAAGCCCGAGGTCGCGTTCGGCGACACCATCGAGGACGACCTGCTCCGTCGCGACTTCACCGTCAACGCGATGGCCCTGCGGCTGCCGGACCGCGAGCTCGTCGACGTGCACGGCGGCGTCGAGGACCTGCTCGCCGCACGGCTCCGGACGCCCCAGACCGCAGTCGTCTCGTTCCGCGACGACCCCCTGCGGATGATGCGCGCGGCACGGTTCACCTCCCAGCTCGGCTTCACCGTCGACGACGACGTGCGGGCCGCGATGGAGGAACTCGTCGCGTCGATCGACATCGTGTCCGCCGAGCGGGTCCGCGACGAACTCGTCAAACTGCTCAACACGGACGACCCGGTCCCCGGCCTCCGGCTGCTCGTCGACACCGGGCTCGCCGAGCGGTTCCTGCCCGAGCTGCCCGAGATGCGGCTCGAGGTCGACGAGCACCACCACCACAAGGACGTCTACGAGCACTCCCTCACCGTGCTCGAGCAGGCCATCGGGTACGAGGCCGAGCGGCACGCCGGCGATCCCCCGGACACCGTGCTCCGGCTCGCGGCGCTGCTGCACGACATCGGCAAGCCCGCGACGCGCAAGCTCGAGCCCGGCGGCGCGGTGAGCTTCCACCACCACGACCTGGTCGGTTCGAAGATGGCGAAGAAGCGACTCCGTGCGCTCCGCTTCGACAACGACACCATCGCCGCGGTGTCCCGCCTGATCGAGCTGCACCTGCGCTTCTTCGGGTACACCGAGGGCGCCTGGACGGACTCCGCCGTCCGCCGCTACGTCCGCGACGCCGGACCGCAGCTCGAACGGCTGCACGAGCTCACCCGTTCGGACGTCACCACCCGCAACCGCCGCAAGGCCGACCGGCTGGCGTTCGCATACGACGACCTCGAGGACCGCATCGAGGTGCTGTCCAAGCAAGAGGAGCTCGAGTCGATCCGTCCGGACCTGACCGGCGACGACATCATGCGGATCCTCGACATCCCGCCGGGGCGTGCCGTGGGCGAGGCCTACCGGTTCCTGCTCGAGGCCCGGATGGACGAAGGGCCCCTCGGACCGGAGACGGCCGAGGAGCGCCTGCGCGAGTGGTGGAGCGCCCGCGGCGACACCGACGCCTGAGGCGACGCCGCCGCCTGAGACGCGACCGCCTGCCGGGCGGAACCGCTCTCCACAGGCCGGTGGCGCGCCTCCAGGCAGTCCGGTAGGCTACCCAGGTTGCCCCTCGCGCACCTGCGTGGTCTGGGGCACATGCATCAACCCTCCTGCCCCGGGAACCGCCCGGGGCCGCTGAGACCAGAGGAGGTGGGTTCCGCATGCACCAGTACGAACTGATGGCGATCCTCGACCCCGAGATCGATGAGCGCACCGTCGCTCCCAGCCTGGACAAGTTCCTGGCCGTGATCCGCAACGCGGGTGGCACCGTCGACAACGTGGACGTCTGGGGCCGTCGCCGGCTCGCTTACGAGATCGCGAAGAAGTCCGAGGGCATCTACGCCGTCGTCGACTTCACGTCGTCGCCCGAGGCCGCCAAGGAGCTCGACCGTCAGCTCGGTCTCTCCGAGGCCGTGCTCCGCACGAAGGTCCTCCGCGCTGAAGAGGGCATCGCGCAGGTCGCCGCCCAGAAGCAGCGTGACGAGGCTCGCGCGGCCCGCAAGGCCGCCAACGCCTCCGCAACCGCGACCGCGAGCGCCGAGTAACCCGTGGCCGGCGAAACCGTCATCACGGTGGTGGGCAACCTCACCGCGGACCCCGAGCTGCGCTACACGCAGAACGGGCTCGCCGTGGCGAACTTCACCATCGCGTCGACCCCTCGCACGTTCGACCGTCAGGCGAACGAGTGGAAGGACGGCGACGCGCTGTTCCTCCGCGCGAGTGTGTGGCGCGAGTTCGCCGAGCACGTGGCGGGGTCGCTGACGAAGGGCTCGCGCGTCATCGCGCAGGGTCGTCTGCGTCAGCGTTCCTACCAGGACCGTGAGGGCCAGCAGCGCACGAGCATCGAGCTCGAGGTCGACGAGATCGGCCCGTCGCTCCGCTACGCGACCGCACAGATCACCCGCGCAGCGGGTGGCAGTGGCGGCGGTCGTGGCCAGGTCGGCGGCGGCGCCAGCGCCCCCGCGGGCAACGGCGGCGGCAACTGGAACAACAACGGTGGCGGTCAGTCGGACGCGCCCTGGTCTCCCCAGGGCGGCCAGCAGGGTGGCGGCAACGCACAGTCGAACGACGTGTGGAGCACCCCCGGCGGCAACTTCGACGACGAGACCCCGTTCTGATCGGAGCACGCAGCGCCGCCTGACAGCGGCAACTGCGAGTTCCGGGCTGATCCTCAGCGTTCCGACGGACACACAACTTTTCTTCTAAGGACAAATCACTATGGCTGGAAAGAGCACCGGCGACCGCCGGAAGCCTCGCGGCAAGGGCGGCAAGAACGCTGCTCCCGCGAAGTCGATCAAGGTCGGCGTCATCGACTACAAGGACGTTGCGACCCTTCGCAAGTTCATCTCGGAGCGTGGAAAGATCCGCGCCCGTCGCATCACCGGCGTCTCCGTCCAGGAGCAGCGCCTCATCGCCCGTGCCGTGAAGAACGCCCGTGAGATGGCGCTCCTCCCCTACGCCGGCTCCGGCCGCTGATCGGAGGTCGACACATGTCGAAGCTCATCCTCACCCACGAGGTCTCCGGCCTCGGTTCCGCTGGTGACGTCGTCGACGTCAAGAACGGCTACGCCCGCAACTACCTCATCCCCCAGGGCTTCGCTGTCGCGTGGTCCAAGGGCGGCGAGAAGCAGGTCGAGTCGATCCGTGCCGCGCGTACCGCGCGCGAGCTCGCCACCATCGAAGAGGCACAGGACCTCAAGATGAAGCTCGAGAACGCGACCATCACCCTGTCGGTCAAGGCCGGCAAGGACGGTCGTCTGTTCGGCTCCGTCCGTCCGGGCGACGTCGCTGACGCCGTCCAGGCGCAGGGCGTCGGCTCGCTCGACAAGCGCAAGGTCGAGGTCCCCGCGACCATCAAGACCGTCGGTGACCACGAGGCCACCGTGCGCCTGCGCGAGGACATCACTGCCGTGATCTCGCTCAAGGTCGTCGCTGCCAAGTAGCACTGACGTTCCGCTCCACGACGGGCGGGTCTCCTCCGGGAGGCCCGCCCGTCGTTGCGTTCCGGGGGCGGTCGCGCGGCTTGTCCCACGGCTGTCGCCGACATGGTCACGGGCCTGGAGGCGCGGCTCGACTCGGGCTGGCTGGTTACGCTTCAGACGGGGTCGCGCTGGCTGGGAACAGGCCGAGAACTCTTCCCACAGGAGGGGTGCTTGTCAAGTCGTTTTACACAGTGGAAACGTGTCAAATCGGAACCTTCAAGGGGTACTTGAACCCCACTTTTCCACACACGGTGTGTAACAGAAAAGCCCAGGTCAAGTGGTCGAAAGTGTGTTCGCACGGGTGTTTTTCCACAGGCCCGTCCACAGTTCTCCACACAGCGCTCCGGCGTGTTCCGCAGGCTCTCCACAGAGTTATCCACAGGGCCGTTTGTTGGGGATAACTCTGGGGCCGTACGTTGGCCCAGCGACTCGGGGATGTCGGTTGCCGGGGGTAGAAACAGGGGTGCGGGTTCCGGCCGGTGGGTGCTGTCCCGCCGGTCCAGGTCCGTGTCGTCAACAGAGGAGAGCGTGTGTCGATCGCACATCTTGAGCCCGCACCGCAGGACTACGCGGAGCGCGGCATGGAACGCACCCCGCCGCACGACATGCTCGCGGAGCAGTCGACCATCGGTGGCATGCTCCTGTCGAAGGACGCCGTCGCCGACGTCATCGAGACCGCCCGTGGCGTGGACTTCTACGTTCCCAAGCACGAGGTCATCTTCGACGCCATCCTGTCGCTCTACTCGCACGGTGAGCCCACCGACGTCATCGCCGTCACCGACGAGTTGACCAAGACCGGACTGCTGTCCCGCGCCGGCGGCGCCGAGTACCTGCACAGCGTCACGAGCATGGTGCCGACCGCCGCGAACGCCGGCTACTACGCCGGCATCGTCGCCGAGAAGGCGGTGCTCCGCCGCCTGGTGGACGCCGGCACCCGCATCGTCCAGATGGGCTACGCGTCCGAGGGTGAGGTCACCGACCTCGTCAACAGTGCGCAGGCCGAGGTCTACAACGTCGCCGGTGGTGTGCAGACCGAGGACTACGTCCCGCTGACCGACGCCATCTCGGCCGCGCTCGACGAGATCGAGGCCGCCAAGGGCCGCGACGGCCAGATGACCGGCGTGCCGACCGGGTTCGCGCAGCTCGACGGCCTGACGAACGGCTTCCACCCCGGACAGCTCATCATCGTCGCTGCCCGACCGGCCCTCGGTAAGTCGACGCTGGCGCTCGACCTGTGCCGCGCCGCCGCGATCAAGCACGACCAGACTGCCGCGTTCTTCTCGCTCGAGATGGGTCGCGCCGAGATCGCGATGCGTCTGCTCTCCGCCGAGACCAGTGTGCCGCTGCAGAACATGCGCAAGGGCACCGTGGACTCCCGCGACTGGACCACCATCGCGCAGACCCGCGGTCGCATCAACGACGCCCCGTTCTTCATCGACGACTCCCCCAACATGACGCTCGTCGAGATCCGTGCCAAGTGCCGTCGACTCAAGCAGCAGCACAACCTGAAGCTCGTGGTCATCGACTACCTGCAGCTGATGACGTCGGGCAAGAAGGTCGAGAGCCGCCAGCAAGAGGTCTCCGAGTTCTCGCGTGCCCTGAAGCTGATGGCCAAGGAACTCCAGGTGCCCGTCATCGCCTTGTCGCAGCTGAACCGTGGTCCGGAGCAGCGTGCCGACAAGAAGCCGGCGATCTCCGACCTCCGTGAGTCCGGCTCCATCGAGCAGGACGCCGACATGGTCATCCTGCTGCACCGCGAGTCGGCGTACGAGAAGGACAACCCGCGTCAGGGTGAGGCGGACCTGATCGTGGCGAAGCACCGTAACGGACCGACGGACACCATCACCGTGGCGTTCCACGGGATGTTCTCGCGGTTCGTCGACATGCCGCAGTAGGCGCGTGGGCGCGCGACGCCTCGCCGACGTCGCGTCGACTAGCGGACGATCGTGAGGGCCCCGTCGTCCTCGCGGATGCGGCCGTCCTTCGGGACCCACACGCGCAGGCCGTCGAGCCTGCCCGTGGTGAAGGACGAGGCGTCGTCGTGCAGCAGGTTGGTCACGGCCTCCGGTGCGGGGAGCCGCTGGTCGCGTCCGACGACGATGGCGACGTAGGGGCCACGGTCGAGTCGGTTGGTGCCGTGGTCGCCGACGTACGGCAGGAAGAGCGTGGGAGTCGCCGACACGAACAGGATCCGACCCTCGGGTACATCGTGGTCCTCGAGGTACCCGGGCAAGAGCGCGATCCCGGTCGGGTGCGCCCGCGCGACGGCCTGGCTCACCCGGAACGAGGGGACGACGAGCGTCGCGACGAGGACCAGCACGACCGGGACGGTCAGGGCCCTCGGGGGGACGGTGGCGAGGCGTGCGAAGCCGATGGCGGCGAGGACCAGCAGGAACGGCATCCACGCGGTGTAGTAGGTCGGCAGCGCGATCTTGGCGACGACGACGTAGAACCCGACGAGCAGCACCAGGGATGCGCCGACGTACGCGACCAGGCGGTCCGCCCGCACCACCAGGGCAGCGAGCACCCCGATCGCGAGGACGACGAGCATCCCCTTGCCGGTGCCGTCGAGCAAGAACCGGAAGCTCGCCCACCACGGTGCGAACGTGTAGATCTGCCCGTCGATCGTGATCGGGTGCCCGTTGGTGTTCTGCCCCTCCTGGAACGCGACCATGTACTGGATCGCCGAACGGATGCCCATCGGGACGTACAGGGCGACGAACGTGACCGTGAAGGCGGCGACCCACAGCACGCCGCCGACGAGGCCCTTCCGCCAGACCTTGAACAGGACCGGGAGCAGCAGGAACGCCGGGAGCAGCACGATGGTCGACAGCTTGGACGTGACCGAGGCGGCCATGAGCACGCCGGACACGGGAGCGAGCCACCACGCCCGCTCACTGCGGATCCACCACCACGCGGCGACGATCGCGAACACGGCGAAGGCCGTCATCACCGGGTCGAGCAGGGCGAGCCGGTCGACGCGGGCACCCGCACCACCACGCGGGGTCAGCCACCACAGCGACGCCACCAGCAGGGCACCCCAGTACCCGATCTCGCGACGCAGCCACAGGTACAGGACCACGCCGACCGCGAAGGTGAGCACGCCGACGAGGACCCGCGGGCCGATCGGACCCTGCCCGGTGAGGAGCTGCACGAGCCCGAACAGGTACTTGGCCGTCGGCGGGTGTTCGCGGTTCGCGCTGAAGTCCCCGTGGACGTACTGCCACCCGCTCTGCAGGTAGATGTTCTCGTCGCCGGTGATGTTCGAGCCGGCCAGGTTCCAGAAGCACTGGTAGAGCGCGGCGATCAGGACGAGGGAGGCGATCGTCAGGCGGAGGCGGAGGTCGCCGGCGAACCCGGACACTTGTGATGGCACCAGACGAACCTACTGGCCCTCCGACCGTCTTTGGCATCGACGTGTTAGGTTGTGCACAACCTAATGGAGCGCAACGTGAAACTCACCAGCTGGATCGGCCTCGTCACCGGCGGCCTGCTCGCCGGGCACGGCATCGCCACGGTTCGCCGCACCCCGCTGCGCGCTCGAGCCCAGCAGATGCAGCGACGTGGATTCGAGCCGGGCGTCCCACACGCACTCGGCATCCCTGGCCTGGAAGTCCTGTCCGGGCTCGGAGTCGCCACCGCAGCGGTCCGCCGTGCACCCGGGACCGACCTGGTCGGCACCGGCTCCGCCGTCGCGGCGGCAGCCCTCGGTGGGACCCGGCTCGTGATCGACCGCGAAGACGGCTCGGTGACGAGCACGACCGGCGGTGCTGCCGCACTCACACTCGCCGGCGTGCTGCGGCTGGTCACCTCGACCCGCGGCCGTCCGGTCGCCCGGATCCTCACGCTCGGCGCCGCCGCTGCCGCGATCACGTTCGAGGCCGCACGCCGACGCCGAGTCCTCCGCAGTCGCAGCCGCTGACCTCGGCTCCCCACTCCACCGAACCCCACCACGACCGTGAAAGGCACCACCCCGATGGCAACCCGCACCCCCGCAGTCCGCTCCACCCGCCCCCGGACCATCGTCCGCATCCTGTTCGGCGCGATGCTCACCTGGGCCGGCATCAGCCACCTGACGGTGGCCCGCGAGGAGTTCCAGGCGCAGGTGCCGAAGTTCGTGCCGCTGCCGACCGACGTCACGGTGATCGCCTCCGGCGTGGTGGAGATCTCGCTCGGGGCTGCGCTGATGCTCCTGGCTCGGCGTCAGGTGACGGTCGGGTGGGTCGTCGCGGTGTTCTTCCTGGCGGTCTTCCCCGGCAACATCGCGCAGTGGATGCACCACCGTGACGGGTTCGGCCTGGACACCGACACCAAGCGCTTCGTCCGCCTGCTGTTCCAGCCCGTGCTCATCGCCGTCTCGCTGTGGGCGACGAACGCGCTGCGCAAGCGCCGCTGAACCGGTCCGCGCGAGCGCCACTGACCGACGCTGCACCCGCGCGACCGTGACCATGGGGCAGAATCGGCCCCATGAGCGGGGACGACATGGACCAGCCGCGCGTGGTCGCGGTGAGCAAGGACGGCGAGCACCGGTTCAGCAAGCCGTTGGTCGACGCGGTGACGCTCGTGGCGGGGTGGGGCATCGAGGGGGATGCCCACGCCGGCACGACCGTGCAGCACCGCTCCCGGGTCGCGCGTGACCCCTCCCAGCCGAACCTGCGCCAGGTCCACCTGCTGCACGCCGAGCTGTTCGACGAGGTCGCCGAAGCCGGGTTCAGCGTTGAACCGGGGCAGATGGGCGAGAACGTCACGACCAGTGGCATCGACCTGCTCGGGCTGCCCGAGGGAGCAGTGCTGCGCCTCGGCGACGACGCCTCCGTGCAGGTCACGGGCCTGCGGAACCCGTGCCAGCAGATCAACGGCTTCGAGCCGGGGCTCCTCCGTGCCGTGTTGGGGCGTGCGGAGGACGGCACGGTCGAGCGCAAGGGCGGGGTGATGAGCGTCGTGCTCACCGGTGGCACGGTCCGGCCGGGCGATCGCATCCGGGTCGAGCTCCCCGCCGGTGAACGACGACCCCTCCAGCCAGTCTGATGGCCGAGCGGGTGCGACGCGTCCTGGTACTCGGCGGCACCGGTTGGCTCGGGCGAACGATCGTCGACGAGCTGCTGTCCGAGGGCACCGACGTCACCTGCATCGCCCGGGGCGCCACCGGCAGCGTCCCCGAGGGAGCGCGCTTCGTCCAGGCGGATCGAGCCCTGGCCGGCGCGTACGAACAGGCCAGCTGGAACTGGGACGAGGTCATCGAGCTCGCCAGCGCCCCCGAACTCGTCGCCCCGGCGCTCGACGCCCTCGCCGACCGGGCCGCGCACTGGACCCTGGTGTCGACGGTCTCGGTGTACGCGGACAACGACGAACCGGGCGCCGACGAGTCCGCCCGGCTGGTGGAGCCGAAGGACCCGTCCGAGTACGCCGACGCGAAGGTCCTCGCCGAGCGCATGACGCGGCTCCGGCTCGGGTCACGGCTGCTCATCGCACGCCCGGGGTTGATCGTCGGCCCTGGCGACCCCAGTGACCGGTTCGGGTACTGGTCGGCACGCTTCGACCGCGGTGGGCCGGTGCTGGTGCCGACGACGGCGGAGCGGTTCGTCCAGGTGATCGACGTTGCGGACCTCGCCGCTTGGATCGTCCGTGCCGGGCGCGAGGGGTTCGTCGGCACGGTCAACGCCGTGGGCGCTCCGGTGCCGATGCAGGAGTTCTTCCGCTGCGTGGCCGAGGTCACCGGCTTCGACGACGAGCTGGTCACGGTCGACGACGACGTCCTGCTTGCACACGACGTGGCCTACTGGGCCGGACCGCGATCACTCCCCCTGTGGATCCCGGTGTCGGAGGGCGGGTTCGCACAGCGCTCCACCGTGGCGTTCAGGGACGCCGGCGGGGTGACCCGACCCCTCCGGGACACCGTCGTGCGGGTGCTCGAGGACGAGCGTGCCCGCGGGACGGATCGGGAACGCCGTGCCGGCCTCACCTCGACAGAGGAACGGGCGATCCACACCAGGTAGATGCGCGGTCCCCACGAGCGAGATCAGGACGCGGCGGCAGCCTGTTCGTACAGACTCGTCGCCAGGTCGTTGAGCACCTCGTGCAGTTCGCCCTTGTGCGCCCCGTCGACGGCCCGGAGCATCGCTGCGTACCGCTCCTGGTAGTCCGACACGACGACATGGCCCGGAGCCAGCAACCGCAGCAGTGAGCCTCGGCGATCGGCCGGGTTCGGTGCGCGCTCGAGCAGGCCGGCGGTGCTCATCCGGTCGATCATGTTCGTCACCGCGCCCGAGGTCAGCCCCAGGTACCCGGCGACCTCGGTCGGCGTGGAGTACCCGGTGTCACTGATGAGCACGAGCGCTCGCAACGCGTTCTCGTGGACGCCCGCACGGGCGCTGAGCTGACTCACCAGGCTCGCGTTCGCACGCACGACGGCGGTGAACGCGGCCATGAGATCGGCGGCGTCGTCGTCGTTCGGTGCTGCTGCCACGAGGGCCCTCTTCCGTGTCGGGTACCGGGGGGACAAGAGGCGTCCCCCGCACTGGGGTAAGTATACGAGTGGTCAACTTGGTGAATCACTGACTATCTTAACCATTGAAGCAAAACAGCCCGAATGCCTTGCTTTCCCCGACTTCCTGCAACCACCACCGAACGAAGAGGTACCCCGTGTCCACCAAGCTCCGCACCTCCGCACTGAAGCGGATCCGCTTCGCCCCCGTGGCGCTCCTCGCGGGTATCTTCGCCGCCGTCCTGCTCTCCCTCTCGCTCACCGGCACCCTCTCCGGGTTCGCCGCGAGCATCACCAACAGCAGCAACACCGCCGGCAGCGGCACGCTGATCATGCAGGAGCAGAACGCCGGCGCGACCGTCACCTGCCTCAGCACCGACGGCGGCTCGGTCTCGACGAACTCGGCGACCTGCTCGACGATCAACAAGTTCGGCGGCAGCACGACGATGACCCCGGGCAACACGGTCAACACCGCGATCTCGATCAAGAACACCGGCACCGCGAACGCCAGCACCTTCACGCTGAACCCGGGCGCCACGTGCACCCAGTCGGCGAACGGTTCGGCCAACGGCACCGCGACCGATCTCTGCGCCAAGATGAACCTCGTCGTCACCTCCGGTTCCACCACCGTGTTCAGCGGCACCCTCGCCAGCTTCAAGGGTGCGGCGGCGTCGGCCTTCACGATGCCGCAGGCCCCGGCCGCCGGCGCGAGCGTCCCGTTCAACTTCGCGGTGACCCTGGACTCCTCGGCCGGCAACACCTACCAGGGCCTCGCCGCCTCGGTCCCGATGACCTGGACCTTCACGGCCTGATCCGGCCTGATCCACCCCCCATCCCCCCTCCCCCAGACCGGCGACGCTCGGCCGACCCCCCTCCGGTCGAGCGTCGCCATTCCCCTGAATCCCCGGAGCAGCGCCCATGAGCCAGACCGCAGCGATCGCGCTCAGCGGCATGCTCGACCGCCCGGTCCTCCGCGGCCGTCAGGTCACCCGCTCCGAGACGGTCCTCGCCTGGTCGGTCGCCGCGATCGCCGCACTGCTCCTCACCGCCGCCGTCCTGTTCCTCTCCGCCGGCGGCCGCTGGTTCGTCGTCGAGACCCCCTCGATGGGCGAAGCCGCCCCGGTCGGCACCCTCGTGCTCGACCTGCCGGTGGACGTCGCCACGCTCAGCGTCGGCGACATCGTCTCGTTCGAGACCTCCGCCAACCCGGACGTCGTCTACACCCACCGCATCGTCTCGATCGACGCGGACGGCGGCATCCACACCCGCGGTGACGTCAACGGCGCGACCGACCCGTGGACGCTCACCCAGGCCGACGTCATCGGCACCCCCGCGCTCCTGGTCCCCCGCATCGGCTGGCTGCTCCGTGCCGCCCCGGTCCTGCTCATCGGCACGCTGATCATCCTGACCCTGACCAGCGCGTTCACCGACCGGGTGACCCGCACGTGCCTGCGGATCGCGGGCGGCGCCCTCACCGCCTCGTACGCGGCGTTCGTGTTCAAGCCGTTCGTCAACGTGACGACGATCACGAACACCTCGAGCCCCGCCGGCGTCGAGGCCACCGTGATCTCGTCGGGGATCTTCCCGGTCCGTGTCGACGCCCACGGCGGCAACAGCGTCCACCTGGTCGACGGCGAGATGGGCAAGGTCGTCATCCACGAGTTGACGAAGAACGGGCACTACCAGCTCATGTCGAACATCGACCTCGACCCCCTGGGTTGGGTCGCCCTGTTCGCCGTGTGCCTCGTGCCGCTCGTGGCGTGCCTGGCGGTCGGCCGCGTCGAAGCGGTGCGTCCCTCGTGATCCTCCGTCACCTGCGCGACGGTCGCGTCGTCGCCGTCCTCCTCGTGGTCGCCCTGGCCGTCGTCGTCCTGCTGAACCAGTTCGCCCCGACCCGCTCGGCGTACACCGCCCGCGTGACCAACAGCGCGAACACGGCGGCGACCGCCCCGTACTTCACGTGCACGGGCGCCGTCGGCGCGGACACCGCGAACGCCCTGTTCGCCTACCGCCTGACCGAGGCTTCTGGATCGAAGACGGCCACCGACTGGTCCGGTCGCGGCGCGAACGGCACCTACCAGGGCACCATGACCGCGACCACGCCGAGCCCGAACGCCTGCCCGCGTGACAGCGGCAGCGCGTACGCGCTCAACGGCTCGACGAGCTACGTCTCCACTCCGCGCTCGTACGCCAACCCCACGACCTTCAGCGAGGAGGTCTGGTTCCGCACCACGGTCGCCGGCGGCATGCTCATCGGCTTCGGCAGCAGCCAGACCGGCGCGTCGAGCCAGCACGACCGGAAGCTCTACCTGACCACGACCGGCCAGCTCGCGTTCGGCACGTACAACGGCGCCACGCAGGTCCTCACCTCGCCGAAGGCCTACACCGACGGCGCCTGGCACCACACGGTGGCGACGATGTCGCCCACCAACGGCATGCGCCTGTACGTCGACGGCACGCTCGTGACGGCGAACGCGGCCTTCAAGAGCCCCGAGAACTTCACCGGGTACTTCCGCGTCGGCTACGACATCGTCAGCGGGTGGCCGGGTTCCACGAACAACCCGTACTTCACCGGGTCGATGCGGTACGCCGCCGTCTACGGCAGCGAACTGACGGCCAGCCAGGTCGCCGCGCACGCGGCCGCCGGTTCCTGACGCACTGACTGCCGGCCTGGAGGCACGTGGCCGTGCCCGCCACGGGCCTCCAGTCCGTCCCCTGGTCACGTCGACGACGTGGGCCGGGTTGGCGGGCCGGGCCCACCAACCCGCGGATTCGGGGCGACGAATCCCGCTGATCAGGCCTTTTCGTGCCCGGGACCGTGCCAGGATCGTCAGGTCCTGAGACGTCGGAGTCTCCATCCGACCGTCTCGAAAGGCGCCACCCCCATGTCGTTCTGGGCCCTCTTCCTCATCGCGCTCGGCGTCTCCGCGGACGCCTTCGCCGTCGCCCTCGGCAAGGGCCTGCACATGAAGCGCTTCGACGTGCGGCACGCGATCGTGATCGCGCTGACGTTCGGTGTGTTCCAGGCGGTGATGCCGTTGCTCGGCTGGCTGCTCGGGTCGGCGTTCGCGCAGTACATCGCGGCCTTCGACCACTGGGTCGCGTTCGGGCTGCTCGCGCTGATCGGCGGGAAGATGCTGTGGGAGGCGTTCTCGAAGCACGAGGACACCGAGCAGGACACCGATCGGCTGCCGGTCCGCGAGCTCCTCGTACTGGCGGTCGCGACCAGCATCGACGCCCTGGCGGTGGGCGTCACCCTGGCGTTCCTGCCCGTCTCGATCGGCGGCGCGGTGCTGCTCATCGGGATCACCACCGCGGTGCTGTCGTTCGTCGGGGTCCTGGTCGGTCGTCGTGTCGGTGCCCGTTTCGGCAAGCCGGCGGAGATCGCGGGTGGCGTCGTCCTGGTCCTGATCGGTCTGAACATCGTGCTCGAGCACACCGGCGTCATCGGCTGAGGCCGCGGGTCAGAATCGACCCCGGACGAACGGGAGGCCCGTGGCGAGCTGCCACGAGCCTCCCGTCTGTGCTGGTGGGCGTCAGTAACTGCCCAGGCTGCCCGCCGGAGCGTTCGCGACGACAGCGATCAGGAAGATGACCCAGATGATGCCGAACACGAGCGACAGGGCGCTGATGATGATGCCGGCGAGGGCCAGGCCGCGGCCGCGCTCCCCGGTCTTCTTGATCTGCGAGAGCGCGATGATCGACACCACGAGGCCGGCGATGTTCACCACGAAGGCCAGGACGAACCCGACGATCGCCATGACGTTGAAGCGGTCGGACGACGGCTGCATCGGAGCGCCGTAGGGCTGCCCGCCGGCGGCGTAGGGGTTCGGGTTCTGCTGGTTGTACTGGGGCGTGCCGTCACTCATGGCGCCGCGTCCTCTCTGGTCAGGGGGATGTCTACACAGGAAACGTACAGGACCAGCGGGCCGCGGTGTGCGGTGGGATCATCGGGGCATGGGATGGCTGCGCCGACACCTGCTGCACGGCGGCCGGTACGACGAGCGGGACCGACATGACCAGCTCCGGCGGTACGTGGTCCGCGGCGACCGGCTGGTCGCGTTCCTCACCGAGCACGACGATCCCCACGTCGTGCGGGTGCAGGAGCGTGTGGACCATGCGCGTGGGCTGCTCGAACACGGATGGGACCGTGACGACCTACTGGCGGTCGCCGCGCCGGTGCGGGCACCGTGGCCGAGCGGCAGGGGGCGTGATGCGGGGGCACCTGCTCCGGAGTACGCCGACCAGGCGGACGGGCTGATCCAGGACCTGAACGCCGTCGCACTCGAGCTGCGGGCCGTCGCCGAGGTCTGATCAGCGGGTCCTGCGGCCTGCGATGATGGTCGGTGCCCCGTCCCCCGACGGGCGTTCCCGGACTCGGAGGAGCAGTCGTGCAGGTGACCCAGCCGTCCGGACGACGCGAGCGGAACAAGCAGGTCAAGCTCGAGCGCATCGTCGCTGCGGCGAAGGAGTTGTTCGCCGAGCAGGGTGTCGACGAGGTCACCACCCAGCAGATCGCCGAACGTGCCGACATCGGCGCCGGCACGCTCTTCCTGTACGTCAAGAACAAGGGTGAACTGCTGCTGCTCGTGCAGAACGAGCACTACCGCGAGGCCCTCGAGCTGGGGCGACGGGCCGCAGCCGACGCACGAACGCTCGTCGACGCCGTGGTCGCCCTGGTCGAACCGGTGGTCGCGTGCAACCGGGTGCAGGTGGAGAACGGACGCACCTACCTGCGGGAGATGGCGTTCGGTGACCCGGGCGAACCGAACCACGCCGAGGCCCTGACGATCGCGGGCGAGACCGAGCGCACGGTCGCGGGACTCATCGCGGAGCGCGGCGGCGTCGACGACGACCGGGCGGCGACCCTGGCGCACGTCGTGTCCGCGGTGTTGTTCGTGACGATGGTGTCCAGCGCAGACCCCGACACGAGCGTCGCCGAGGTGGTCGCGACGATCCGCACACAGGTCGGGGCGGTCCTGCCGAGCTGATCGGTGCAGTGCGCGTCGGGGTCAGCGCCGCAAGAACTCCGCCGCGACCGGGGCGAACTGCTCCCAATACTGGAACACCCCGCCGTGGCCGGAGTTCGGGTAGATGACCAGCTCTGAGCCGGCGATGCGGCGGTGCAGGTCCTCGGACAGGACCGACGGCACCATCCGGTCGTGGTCGCCGTTGGCGATGAGCGTGGGCTGCGTGATCACGGACAGGTCCGACGGCGTCGAGCGGCCGAAGCGCTTGATGGCCTGCAGCTGGGTCCCGAACGCCCGCAGGCCGATGGGTGCGTCACGGTCGACGGTGCGTTCCTGCAACCGCTCGAGGAACGCCTTGGCGGCACGCTTGCCGACGGCGTCGCGGTTGAAGAACAGGAACTCCTTCGGGTCCGACCGGGTGAGCGTGGCACGGAGGACGTCGAAGTACGTGGTGGTGACGACCTTGTCCATGTCCTTCCCGCCGCGGGGTCCGGTTCCGGTGAGCACGAGCTTCCGGACGAGACCCGGGTGCGCGACGACGAGGTCCTGCGCGATCATCCCGCCCATCGAGAACGCGAACACGTCGACCTGGTCGTACCCGAGGGCGGTGATGAAGGCGTGCGCGTCGTCGGCTGCTGCTTCGATCGTCCGCGGCACCGTGCCCGACGAGGCGCCGACACCCTGTTGGTCGAACGTGATCACGTGCCGGTGCGCGGCGATCGCGTCCACGATGCGCGGGTCCCAGTTGTCCAGAGTCGCGGCGAGGTGCACGAAGAACACGACGGGGACGTCCTCGACCGGGCCGAGCTCGCGGTAGGCGAAGGTGATCCCCCCGGCGGTGATGGTTTTTGCCGGTGCCAGTGCGTAGGAGGTGACGGGTGCTGCTGCGTCGTGCATGGTCGTGGTCCGTTCGTCAGGTGGTGCGTGGAGGGGGAGCGTGCTCAGGCGCCGGTGACGACGGTCTTGCCGCGCACCCGGCTCGTGGTGATCGACTTGAGTGCCTGCGGGGTCTCGTCGAAGGGGAACGTGGCACCGACGACCGGCCGGATGGCGCCGTCGCGGACCAGGTCGGCGATCCGGCGGAGCTGCTGCCCGTCGGCGCGCATGAACAGGAACTCGTAGGTCACCCCGAGCCGCTTCGCCTGGCGGCGGATCTTCCGGCTGATGGCGGCGATGACCAGGCGGAGGACGGGGTTCAGCCCGGCCGCCCGCGCGAAGGCCGGGTCGGGGGCGCCGCTGATGCTGATCGCCTTGCCACCCGGTCGCAGCACGGTGAGGGACCGCTCGAGGTTCTCACCGCCGAGGCTGTCGAGGACGAGGTCGTACCCGGAGAGCTCCTGGGCGAAGTCCTGCGTGCGGTGGTCGATGACGACGTCCGCGCCGAGCTCCCGGACGAAGTCGCCGTTGGCGGCCGACGCGGTCGTCGCGACGTGTGCGCCGAGGTGCTTGGCAAGCTGGATCGCGATCGTGCCGACGCCGCCCGAGCCCGCGTGGATCAGGACCTTCTGCCCGGCCTGCACGTCTCCGCGCTCGACGAGGGCCTGCCACGCGGTCAGGGCGACGAGCGGGAGCGACGCGGCCTCGACCGGACTCGTGTTCGCGGGGGCGTGTGCGACGTCGGACTCGTCGATGGCGATGCGTTCGGCGAAGGTGCCGATGCGGTGGTCACGCGGTCGCGAGAAGACCTCGTCGCCGACGGCGAACCGGCGGACCGCGGCACCGACGGCGATGACCGTGCCGGCGACGTCGTGCCCGAGGGTCAGCGGGGTCCTGTACGGCAGGATCAGCTTGAACTCGCCGAGCCGGAGCTTCTCGTCGAGCTGGTTGAGCCCGGCGGCGGCGACCGCGACGAGCACGTCGTGGTCGCCGACCACCGGCTCGGGGACATCGGCTCCGTGGAGGGGCTGCTTGTAGTCGTCGAAGATGAACGCGCGCATGGGTCTGGTGCTCCTGTGGTCGTGAGGGTCTGGGGGTCTGGAGGGGACGGGGGCTACTGGCCGAGCAGGTCGCGGACCGCGTCGACGACGGCCGTCCGGTCCTGGGAGACGACGCCGTGCCCGGCATCGGGGACGATCCGCACCGAGGCGTGTGGGAACCGATCGCGCAGGACGTCGACGTTGGTGACCGGGACCATCCGGTCGGAGTCGCCGTGCACGAGCAACGCGGGCCCGGTGAACGCGGACGGCGTCGGCACGAGGGGCCGATCGCCCCACCGGCGGACCGCGCGGAGTTGTGCCCGGAACACGGCTGGGCTGATCGCACGGTCTCGGTCGGCACGCGGACGGGCGAGTCGTGCCCGGTAGGCGGCTGCGGCACGGCGTCCGGTCGGTGTCCTGGTGAAGAACAGCAGGGTCGTGGGATCGGTGGCGGTGACGAGTCCCCGCAGGATCGTGCGGACGACGACACCGGTCATGCGTGCGAGGCCGGGCCCACCAGCCGGTCCCGATCCGGCCAGCACGAGGTGCTGCACCAGCCCGGGGGCGCGCTCGACGATCTCCTGCGCGACCATCCCGCCCATCGACAACCCGAACAGGTCGATCCGGTCGAGACCGAGCGCCCGGATCGCTGCGAGGGCGTCCGTTGCCATGTCCTCGATCGAGTCGCGGGCGCGTCCTTCGGCACCACCGACTCCGCGGTAGCCGAGCAGGACCACGCCGCCGTGCTCGGCGAGCGGCTGGACGAGCTCGGGGTCGAAGCTGTCGAGGTTGGCGGCGAGGTGCGTCAGGACGACGAGCGGGATGCCCGCGGTGGTGCTGCCGAACGTGCGGGCCAGGACGGTCCCGCCCGGGCGGCGATCGCGCGGGTCGTCGTCGACCGGGTGCGCTCGGTGTGCGGTTCGTCGTCCATCGTCGTCCATCGCCGTCCTCGTCTCGTGTGGTGCGACTCGGCTTGTCCGAGTATGCTCAATAATGAGCACACTCATTAACGTTGTCAAGGAGAGCGATGGAATCCACCCTCGGTCGGCGGGAACGCGGACGGCAGGACAAGACCCGGCGCATCCTCGACGCCGCACGCACCCTGTTCCTGGAGCGGGGCGTCAGCGTTGTCACCACGCAGCAGATCGCCGACCGGGCGGACGTCGCCGTCGGCACCCTGTTCCGGTACGCGGCGACCAAGGCCGAGCTGTTGATCATGGTGCAGAACGAGCGGTTCGCAGCGGCGATCGACGACGGTCTCGTGGCGGTCGCGGCCGCCCCCGACGATGCCGATGCCGTGCCGGTCGTGCTCGCGCTGCTCGGACCGGTGGTGCGCTGTGTCCGGGAGCACCCCGAGAACGGCCGGACCTACCTGCACGAGCTGGTGTTCGGCGATCCGGCAGAACCGAACCGGCACCGCGGACTCGCCCTGGCCCAGCGTCTCGAGGACGGGGTGACCGCGGTGCTCGAGCGGCACGCCCAGGTCACGACCGTCGACGCCCCGGTGCTCGCCCGGGTGGTCACTGCCGTGCTGCACATCGGGCTCACCGCCACCGTCCACCAGGCATTGACGACCGAGGAGCTGCTGCAGGACCTCAGTGCCCAGACCACCGCGGTCCTCGGGCCCGCGCTGCGAACGAGTGGGCGTGCAGCACGGTGAGCACTGCGCTCGGGGGTGAGTCCGGCGAGTCCGGTGAGCCCGGTGAGCCCGGTGCCGCCCGGTTCAGGGCCGTTCTGCGACGAGCTGGACCAGCGCGGCGACCACCTCGTCCGGCGTCGTCTGCCACATCTGCGGTGACAAGTGTCCGCTCGCGTCCATGCTGGCTATCCCGTGCGCACTCGTGAGCAGCATCGCGCCGTAGAGGTGTGCTCGCTCGGTGCCGACCACGTCACCCACGATGGCCAGGAACTCGGCCTGGGCCCGCGCTGCAGCGGCGATGGCTTCGTCCGGGTCGTTGGCCGGCAGGGTGAACATCATCCGGTAGACCTCCGGCTCGTCCTTCGCCACCGTCATCAGGGCCTCGAGTGCCGCCCGGAGGACGGCCTCGGACGACCGGTGTCCCCCCGCCCCGATCTGTGCGAGCTCCTCGGCGATGCGGTCCCAGCTCTCGGCGCCGACCGCGGCGAGCAGGCTCTCCTTGTCCGCGAAGTGCCGGTACGCGGCACCACGGGACACCTGGGCTCGGTTCCCCACTTCGCGGAGGGTGACACGCTGCGGCCCGCCCTCGTCGAGCAGCGACCTGGCGGCGTCGAGGAGCGAACGGCGCGTGATCGCAGCGGATTCTGCTCGGCTGACCATCCCACGATCATACAGTTGACAATGTCATCCGAAGTGCTACGTTACCCAGATGACAACGTCAACTGAAACTGGTTCGCTCTTCGTCGTGACCGGAGCCTCGACCGGCATGGGTGCAGCGACCGTCCGTGCGCTCGCTGCCCGGGGCCACCGTGTGCTTGCCGGTGTCCGACGGCCCGAGGACGGTCACGCCCTGCAGTCCGCGACCGTGCGCCCCGTCATCCTCGACATCACCGACCCCGCGCAGATCGCGGAACTCGCCGCCGTGGTCGACGCGGACGGTCACCCGCTGGCAGCCGTGGTCAACAACGCGGGCATCGCGGTGAACGCGCCGGTCGAGGTGCTCCCCATGGACGAGTGGCGGCGCCAGTTCGACGTGAACTTCTTCGGCCACATCGCCGTGACGCAGGCCCTACTGCCCGCGCTGCTCCGGAGCCGTGGTCGTGTCGTCATGATGAGTTCCCTCGGCGGTCGCTTGGCCCAGCCGACCTACGGCGCGTACTCCGGGTCGAAGTTCGCACTCGAGGCCGTCAGCGACGCACTCCGCCGAGAGCTCGCGGCAGACGGTGTCGGAGTCGTGATCGTGGAACCCGGAGCAGTCAAGACCGAGATGGTGGGGCGCGGTGGCACGACCGCGCGGCGCCTGGCCGACGCGATGACACCGGACCAGCAGCGTCGGTACGGCGGGCTGATCCACGCGATCCTCGCCCAGTCGGACACCTTCCTGCGCGACGGGGTCACCGCTGCCGTCGCGGCGGAGACCATCGTGACTGCTGCGACCCACCCGCGCCCGAAGACCCGGTACACGATCGGGCGTGACGCGGCGCTCCTCACCCGACTGGCCCGGATCCTCCCGGGCCGTGCCCTCGACCGCGTGCTCGCCCGCGCACTCCGCCCGCTGTTGCCGTCCGCCCGCTGATCATCGTCCTCCCCACTCGACAGGAAGCAGACCCCATGCCCTCTCTCAACGACGCCGTCGTCCTGGTCACCGGAGCGAACGGGGGGATCGGCACCGAACTCGTCCGTGTCGCGCTCGAACGCGGCGCGGCCAAGGTCTACGCGACCGCACGCACATCCCGAGACTGGGACGACCCTCGCATCGTGCCGCTGCGGCTCGACGTCACGGACCGTTCCTCGATCGCGGCCGCCGTCGCCGCAGCCCAGGACGTCACCGTCGTGATCAACAACGCGGGCGTCCTCCCGCCCACGGCGAGCATGCTCGACCTGGACGAGCGGGACCTGCGGCAGGTGATGGAGAGCAACTTCTTCGCACCGGTCCAGGTCGCACAGGCGTTCGCACCGCTCCTGGTCGCGGCCCGCGGCACAGCACTCGTCACCATCCACTCCGTCGCCAGCTGGCTGGCGTACGGCGGCTCCTACAGTGCGTCGAAAGCGGCACTCTGGGCTGCCACCAACGCCTTCCGACTCGAACTCGCGCCGGCTGGGGTGCTCGTGACGGGCGTGCATGTCGGGTACGTGGACACGCGGATGGCTGCGCACACCGACGCCGCGAAGACGTCCCCGGCAGCCGTCGCGGAGATGGTGCTGGACGGCGTCGAGCAGGACGAGTACGAGGTCATCGCAGACGACCTGAGCGCGCACGTGAAAGCGAACCTGGGAGCACCGATCGAGGTGCTCTACCCCGAGCTCGCCCACGAGACGCCCTGACCGACGGCCCGGCAAGGCGAGCCCGTCAGATGTCGAGCACCCCGTCCACCGCGTCCGACCGGTCAGCGATGTGGCCGGTGGCGATCTCCTCCTCCAGGTGCACCGTGACGTAGGTCCAGTCCTCCACGTGCCCGGCGTCGTCGAACACCCGGTAGCGCCGGCGGAGCCGCAGGTACGGCACGGCGCGGTGCTCGAACGACACCACGAGCTCGGTCGCCGGCCACTCCCCCTCGACGGTGACCTCGACCGCCCGGTAGTCACTCGCCGACCGGCGGGGCTCCGGGTGGTCGCGGGTCCACAGGATGCCGGGCTGGTCGAGGGCCTCGAACACGTCCACGAGGTCCGCGACCGCGCGCTCCCGTGCGGCAGCGTCCAGGTCGTGCAACGGCCAGTGCGCGCCCTCGACGTCGGTCAGGTCGAAGCGCTCCGTCCACGGTGCGAGGGCTGCTTCCAGACGTTCCTGTTCGTCCTCCCACGACGTCTCGTCCTCGTCGCTCGCGGGGCGGGACGGCAGGTCATCGGTGGTGACGGTGACGGGGAGGCCGCCGCTCACGTCGAGGTCGACCTCCCGGGACACGTAGACGATGCTTCGGAACACGGACGCGTCGGGGTCCTGTCGCGGACCGGTCGGTGCGTACCGGATGGTGAGGACCGAGCCGGTACGGCGGACGTCCTCGACCAGGTGGTCGACGGCGATCGTCGTCCGGCTGCCGTCGGTCCGGACGAGCACGAGCTCGGTCGGCGGGGTCGGCAGGGGCGGCGCGGGATCGGCCGGTGGTCCCGACCGGCGAGGGAAGTCGTCCTGGTCGTCGGCGTCGGATCCGGCACTCCAGAAGTAGCGGGGGCGGACGTCGTCATCGTCGTCGTCCAGCAGCTCGGGGTCGTCGTCCTCCGGCTCCTCGCCGGCAGCGAGCGCCGCCGCCCACTCCTCCGGCGACGGCCAGAACGGCTCCGACGGCGCCCACGGCAGGGTCTCCGGGTCGACGCCGTCGAGCGGGTCGTCCGAGTCCTCGTCGTCACCACCCGGATCCTCGAGGCCCTCGTCCTCGGAGTCCTCGTCCTCACCCATCCACATGGACGCGTTGCGTGGGTCTCCGATCCACAGCCCCTCGACGTCCGCCCCGAGCACCCGTCGATCCCCGAGGTCGACCGCGCACGTCACCCCGGTCGGCGTGACGTGCACGGCGGTCCGGGACATCTCGTCGAGGTCGTCGCCCACCTCCTCGCGCGATCCGTAGACGACCCACGCGCCCCCGTCGGTCGCGAGGACCCCGACCTCGTCGACCGCACCGTCCGGCAACGGGGCGTCCGGCCACGTCACCCACCGCACGTCGTCGCCCGTGACGACCGCCGCGACCGGTCGCGTGGCGTCCGGCACGATCGTCGCGTCACCGACGCCGACGGCGTCGATCGGCTCGAGGAAGCTGCTCATGCAGCGACCGTACCGCGGCCCTGTGGCCGGCCCGTGAACAGCCGGGAGGCCCGTGGCGGGCCCGCACCGTGCCTCCCGTCCGCTCGTTCCCGGTCCACCTGCCGGACCCGCCGCAGCGGTCGGGCGCATGATGGGCGGATGGCACGCATCCTCGTCACCGGATCCACCGACGGCCTCGGGCGGGGAACCGCCGACTCGCTGCTCCGCAGCGGGCACGACGTCGTCGTCCACGCGCGCAACACGGCCCGCGCCGAGGCGGTCGCCGACCTGGTGGAGCGCGGCGCCGAACTCGTCGTCGCCGACCTGGCGGACCGCGACGCCGTGATCGCCACCGCCCGGGAACTCGACGCCGGCACCCCGCTCGACGCCGTCGTGCACAACGCCGGCGTGATCTCGGGCCGTTCCCTGGTGCCCGTCAACGTCGTGGCGCCCTACCTGTTCACCGCGTTGCTGCGCTCGCCGGAGCGGCACGTGTACCTGAGCAGCGGGATGCACCGGGGCGGCCGCCCGCGCCTGGACACCGTCGACTGGACCGGCGCGTCGGAGACGAACTCGTACTCCGACACGAAGCTGTTCGTGACGGCGCTCGCCGCCGAGGTGCCGCTCCGACGCCCGGGCGTGCTGAGCAACGCCGTCGACCCGGGCTGGGTTGCGACCAAGATGGGCGGCGCCGGCGCTCCGGACGACTTCGAGCTCGGACACCGCACGCAGGAGACGCTCGCGACCGACCCGAACCAAACCGTGACAGGTGGTTACTGGTTCCACGGGGAGCGGCAGGAACCGCACCCGGCGGTGGCCGACCAGCGGTTCCGCACCGAACTGCTCGACACGCTCGCCGAGGCCACCGGCATCACGCTCTGAGTCGCTGACGGAACCGCCGCGACCGGTCGGGTGCTCCTGCGAAGGCGTTCGTCGCGCCCGGACGAGGATGGCGTCGACACGACGAACGGAGGACCCGGTGACCCTCGGCCTGCACAACGGATCGAGCGGGTGGCAGCGCGTGCGACGGCACGGCCTGCTCCTCGCGAACGTCGCCGTCTTCGTCGTGTGCTTCGTCGGCATGGTGTTCGCCGGGTGGCGGGTGTCCGCGGCGGACGCCCTCCAGCACGGCGAGGCGGCCGTGTCGCTCTGGGGCTTCCTGACGAGCGGCGACTTCGCCGAGGCCACCTTCGAGAACTGGGAGAGCGAGTTCCTGCAGATGGGCGCGTACATCGTGTTCACGGTGTTCCTGTTCCAGAAGGGGTCGAGCGAGTCCGAGCCCCTGGACGAACAGGGCCCGCAGGACGAGGACCCCCGGGAGCACGCCGACGACCCGAAGGCCCCGTGGCCGGTGCGCCGGGGCGGGATCGTGCTCGTGCTGTACGAGAACTCCCTGCTGATCCTGTTCGCGGTGCTGTTCCTCGGCAGTGTCGTCGGGCACGTGATCGGTGGCGCTGCGGCCTACAACGAGGAGCAGCTCGAGCACGGCGACAGCGTGGTCTCGGCGTGGGGCTACCTGGGCACGAGCCAGTTCTGGTTCGAGTCAATGCAGAACTGGCAGTCGGAGTTCCTGGTCATCTCGGTGATGGTGATCGCCACCGTGTCCCTGCGGCAACGAGGGTCGAGCCAGTCGAAGCCCGTGGCCGCGCCGACGGAGCAGACCGGCGCCTGAGCTGGCCGAGCCTGGACGGGAGGCCCGTGGCGGACCCGCCACGGGCCTCCCGTCCGGCCCGCACCACGCTGGTGCGGTAGGTTCCTGCCGAACGCAGTCCGCACGTGAGAGGGGGCGCCCGATGGCGCAGGGGCACCGCTCTCCGCCCACGATGAGCGACGTCGCCGCCGTGGCGGGTGTCTCGAAGAAGACCGTCTCGAACGTGCTGTCCGGCTACGAACACGTCTCCGTCCGCACCCGTGACCGCGTGATGGCCGCCGTCGACGAGCTCGGCTACGAGCTCAACGTCTCGGCCCGGAACTTCCGCGCCGGACGCTCCAAGGTGCTCGGGCTCGCGGTGCCGGAACTGCGGCAGGCGTACTTCGCCGAACTCGCCGACGCCGTCATCCGCGCTGCCGGAGCCGTGGGCTACACGGTGCTCATCGAGCAGACCGCGAGCGGCGTGCGCGAGGCGGACGCGATCACCCGGATGCGCGAGCACTCCATCGACGGCATCATCTACAGCCCGCTGACCGTCCGGCCGAGCGACGCCGCCGCGCTCGAGGTGAAGTTCCCCCTCGTCGTGCTCGGTGAGCCGATCCCGGACGCCCCCGTGCCGTTCATCGCGATGTCGAACGCGGACGCGCTGCGGGACGCGACCGCGCATCTGCTCGACGCCGGCCGCCGGTCGATCGCGTTCATCGGCTCCGACCCGTCCGGCCCCGTGCGCACGGCGCAGGAGCGACTGCGGGGCTACCGCGAGGCACTCGACGACCACGGCCTGCCGTTCGCGCCCGAGCGGGTGGTGCCGACCGCGCTGTGGCACCGGGCCGAGGGTGCGGCGGCTGCACGGCAGCTCCTCGACGCCGGCGTGCCGGTCGACGGGATCGTCTGCTGCAACGACGCGCTGGCGCTCGGGGCGATGAGTGCCCTGCAGCTCGCGGGCCGGACCGTGCCGGACGACGTCGCGGTCGTCGGGTTCGACGACATCGAGGAGTCGGCGTACTCGACCCCGGCGCTGACCACGGTGTCAGCCGACCTGGACCGCGTCGCGGCGACGGCGGTCGGGGTGCTCGTCGCCCAGCTCGAGGAGGGCGCCCCGGCGACACCGGGGGTGCTGCGCTCCCCGCACGCACTCGTCGTCCGGGCGTCGTCCGGACCGTTGCGTCCGGTTGCTGCCTGACCCGTTGACCACGGGTGCTCCCCGACCCCTTGACCGGGCGGTGGAGCACCGGCTACTGTCCACATTTACACCGGTGTAAATCCGGGATGGACGAGGTCCGCACACCGACGTGCCGGACGGATGGCAGGTTTTCGATGAAGAAGCACATCGCGGTCGTCGCGCTCGCAGCAGCGGCGTCGCTCTCCCTCGCCGGTTGCGCCGGCTCCCCCGGGTCGTCGGGTGACGGCGGCCACGTCGACCTGACGTTCTGGCACGGCTACACCGAGGCCGACGGCAAGGTCCTGGACGGCATCGTCAAGGACTTCAACGCCTCGCAGGACAAGGTCACCATCACGACCCAGACGAAGACCTGGGCCGTGATCGACGACACGATGCTCCCCGCCCTGTCCGCGAAGAAGGGCCCGGACCTCGTCGCGATGACCTCCGACCGGCTGCCGGTCTACGCGCAGAAGAAGGCGCTGGTCGACCTCAGCGACTTCTACGCCGACGACGCCAACAACACCGGGGACCTGAAGGAACAGGCCGTCGCGATGGAGCGGGTCGACGGCAAGGAGTACGGGGTGCCGAGCGGGTTCGTCCCGCTCTCCGTGATCTACAACAAGAAGCTGTTCGCAGCGGCCGGCATCGACTCCTTCCCGACCACCTGGGACGAGTGGGTCGCCGACGCGAAGAAGCTCACGAAGGACGAGAACGGCGACGGCACCCCCGAGCAGTACGGGCTCGTGCTGCCGGACCACCAGACCGTCGGCAACGGCATCTGGCCGAGCCTGTTCGCCGGCAACGGCGGATCGATCACGAACGAGGCGGGCACGAAGTCCACCATCGACTCCGCCGCGAACGCCGAGACGCTCGAGTACTGGGCGAAGGCGGTGCGCGACGACAAGATCTCGCCGACCGGTGTCGACGGCATCGCCGCGGACAAGCTCTTCACGGCCGGCAAGACCGCCATGGAGATCGGCGGCCCCTGGATGGCTGGTGTCGCCGAGGCGTCGGACATCGACTACGGCATCGCGGCGATCCCGGCGGGCCCCGAAGCGCAGGTGGCCTCGGCGATCGGCATCTCGCTCGGCGTGACGGCCCAGACCGACGACGCGAAGCAGGCCGCAGCCGAGCGGTTCCTGCGCTACTTCAACGAGCAGTCCGTCGCGACGAAGTGGGCCCTCGGGTCCGGCTGGCCGCCGCTCCGCACCGACGTCACCGCCGCGGACGTCGACGAGAACCCGACCGTCGCGACGCTCACCGGGCTGCCGGGCACCACGATCCCGCTCCTGCCCGGCGTGGTCGACAGCGCCGACGTGCTCACCGCCGTGGACACCGCGACCCAGAAGGCGATGGCGGGCGGGGACCCCGGATCGCTCCTCGCCACCGCCGACGCCGACGTGCAGTCGGCCCTGAAGTAGCAGCAGCGGCCCTCGGAGGACCCTCGTGACCACGCAGCAACTCGGCCGACGCCGTCGGTACCGACCACCGGGCCAGCTCGGCGGACGATCGCCCCTGAACGGCACGTTCCGCCGCCGCGCCACCATCGTCGGGTTCCTCGCACCCGCGATCGTCATCCTCGGGGCGTTCGTGCTCTGGCCGATGCTCTCGGCGCTCCGACTGTCGTTCACCGACGCCAGCGGGTTCGGCGACCCGTCGTTCATCGGGTTCGCGAACTACGTCCGGGTCTTCACCGACCCCGACGTCCTGCGGTCCATCGGCAACACCGCGCTCTACTCGGTGCTCTTCACCCCCGTCGCGATCGTCGTCGCCCTGGTGCTCGCCCTCGTGCTGAACCACCCGGCCCTGCCGTTCCGCGGGTTCTTCCGGTCGGCGTTGTTCCTGCCGTTCATCGTGTCCCTGGCCGTCGCCGCGTTCGCGTGGTCGTACCTGCTCGACCCGCAGATCGGCCTGCTGAACCACTGGCTGCAGCTCGTCGGCATCCGGCTCGGCAACGTGCTGCAGGACCCGACGCTCGCGATGCCCACCGTGGTGCTCGTGGCCGTGTGGAAGAACTTCGGCTTCTACATGGTGATCTTCCTGGCCGGGCTGCAGGAGATCCCCACGAGTCTGTACGAGGCCGCGCAGCTCGACGGGGCGAACGGCCGCCAGCGGTTCGCGAACGTCACCTTCCCGATGCTGAGCAACACGATGGCGTTCGTCGTGATCGTCGCCCTCATCGCCGCGCTGCAGGCGTTCGACCAGATCTACGTCCTGACCGGCGGTGGTCCGTACCGGTCGACCGAGACGATCGTCATGCAGATCTACCAGTCCGGCTTCAAGGACCTCGACCTCGGGTTCGCGAGCGCCCTGGCGTACGTGCTCCTCATCGCGACCCTGCTGCTCAGCCTCGTGCAGTTCCTGTTCTTCGGGAAGCGCGGAGAGGACACCGCATCATGACCGCGCTCCCCCGTCCCGCGACCGTCGTCCGACGCAGCACCGTGGCCCGTCGACAGCCGTCGATGCGGTGGCTCGGCTTCGCAGCCGTGGCCGTCGTGACCCTGGCGGTGCTGCTCCCCGTGCTCGTGATCGTGTTCACCGCGTTCAAGCCGGCGAGCGAGGTCAACGCCTACCCGCCGACGCTGTTCCCGCACACCTGGACGCTCGACAACTTCCGGGCGATCTTCACGCAACTGCCGTTCGGGCGGCTCATCCTGAACAGCTTCGCCTTCGCCGGCGGTGTGACGGTGTTCGCGCTCGCGTTCGACGCGCTCGCCGCCTACGCCCTGGCACGGCTCGACTTCCGGGGCAGCAAGGTGCTGCTCATCGTGATCGTCGCCAGCCTGATGATCCCGTTCCAGGCGACGCTCATCCCGATCTACCAACTGGTGTCCGACCTCGGGTGGGTGAACACGTTCGCGGGGCTGATCGCGCCGCGCGCGGCCGACGCCTTCGGGATCTTCTTCCTGCGGCAGTTCTTCGTGTCGCTCCCCCGCGACCTGGACAACGCGGCGCGGATCGACGGGGCCTCGGAGTGGCGGATCTTCCGGAGCGTCGTGCTGCCGAACGCGGTCCCCGCCCTGCTCACCCTCGGCATCTTCACCTTCGTCAACAACTGGAACGACCTGCTCTGGCCGCTGGTGTTCACCACCGACCAGGACATGGGGACCATCACGTCCGGCCTCACCCTGCTGACCGGCCCCGGCGGGATCATCCCGCAGGGCGTGATGATGGCCGGCGCCCTGATCGCCGTGCTGCCCCTCGCCGTCATGTTCCTGCTCGTGCAACGCCGCTTCATCGAGAGCGTCGCCAGCACCGGGCTCAAGTGACGACGACAGCGCACGAGCCCGGAGCGGCCGTGCCCACCACGAAACGAGACACCATGCACTGGTCCGACGACGGCAGGCTGCACTTCGCCCTGGGCATCGAGGACACCTTCGTCCCGCAGGCCCGACCGGGTGAACGGCCGATCGACGAGTACGAGCTCACCGACCACTACCGGCAGTACGCGGCCGACCTCGGGCTGGCGGTCGACGTCGGCGCCGAGCTCCTGCGCTGGGGTGTCCCCTGGTACCGGGCCGCCCCCGAGCCCGGCGTCTGGGACTGGTCGTGGGTGGACGGTGTCATGCAGCGGTTCCGCGAGACCGGCCTGCGGCCCGTCGTCGACCTGCTGCACTACGGCACACCGCTCTGGCTCGACGGGCAGTTCGCCCACCCCGACTACCCGGCGCACGTCACCGAGTACGCCGCCCGGTTCGCGGCGCGGTACGGCGACGTCGCCACCGATTACACGCCCGTCAACGAGCCCGTCATCCACGCCCTGTTCTCCGGTGAGTACGGGTACTGGCCCCCGTACCTGACCGGCGCCGAGGGGTCGGCCCGGATCGCGTCCGCCCTGGCCAAGGGGTTCGTCTCGACGCAGCACGCCATCACCCGCGAGCTCGGAGACGCCGCCACCTTCGTGCACGTGGACGCCGGCATCCGGTACGTCGGCGACGTCGACGCCCCGGAACACCGGGACACGGTCGCCCGCCTGCGCGCCCAGACGTTCCTGGTCGAGGACCTGGTCACCGGTGGCGTCGACGACGCGCACCCCCTGGTCGGTCGGCTCCGGTCCGGGGGCGTCACCGACGCCGATTTCGACTGGTTCCGGCAACACGCGGTCCGGCCCGACGTGATGGGCGTCAACTACTACCCGCTGCACTCCACCGAGGTGTTCGAGGCGGGGGTGCACCACGGTGGCGGGTTCGCCGACCCCCGGCCCTACGAGGACACCGGCGTCGAGGGGCTCCGCGACGTGCTCACCACCTACGCCGAGCGCTACGGCGCCCCGGTCATGCTCACGGAGACGTGCGTCACCGGTTCGGTAGAGGAGCGCATCGGCTGGTTGGACGCGTCGGTCACGGCCGTGCGGGAGCTCCGCGACGAGGGGGTGCCGGTCGTCGGCTACACCTGGTGGCCGCTGTTCGACATGTACGAGTGGACCTGGCGGCACACGGACGCCCCACGCCAGGAGCACCTGCTCACGATGGGCCTCTTCGACCTCGTCGAGGACGGCGCCGGCGGCCTCGACCGTCGCCGCAACCCGGTCGCCGACGCGTTCGCTGCGCACACGCGACAGGAACGGGCCGTGGCAGCGGCCCTGTCGGCGACCACCTGAGGGTCTGGAGGCGCGGGTCGGGTCGGTCCCGCGCCTCCCGTCCGTCCTGGTGCCGCGTCTCAGGCCGCGACCGGCTCCGCAGGCCGGTCACGCAGTGCCGGGCAGTGCTCGGCGGTCGGGTGCTCGGTGATCGCGATGACCTGGTCGAGCCGCCCCCGGACCGCCTCGAGCTCGGCCAGCTGCGCGGTGATCCGGTCCCGCTCCGCGATGAGCAGCGCGAACGACTCCGGTGTCGACTCCCCACGGTCGACGCAGGGCAGCAGCTGCACGATCGTGCGGCTCGCGAGCCCGGCGGCGAACAGCTGCTGCACGAGCTGGACCCGCTCGACGGCGGCGTCCGTGTAGACCCGCTGCCCGCTCGCGGTGCGCGACGCGGTGAGCAGCCCCTGCTCCTCGTAGTACCGCAGCGAGCGGACGCTGACGCCGGTCTCTGCCGCGAGGTCACCGATGCGCATGGTGCTCCGATCCGGGGCTTGCCCCTGACATGGATGTGAGGTCTTAGCGTAGCCGAGCCGCTGCGGGAGACACCCGAGCGGCAGGAGGAGACACCATGGAGATCGCTGGATCGGTCGCACTCGTCACCGGCTCGAACCGGGGCATCGGACGCCGCTTCGCCCTGGAGCTGCTGGAGCGCGGGGCGTCGAAGGTCTACGCGACCGCACGCCGACCCGAGCTCGTGGACATTGAGGGCGTCGTCGCGCTGTCCCTCGACATCACCGACAAGGCATCGGTCGCCGCGGCGGCTGCCGCCGCGGGCGACGTCACCCTGCTCGTGAACAACGCCGGCATCTCGACGACGGGCTCGCTGCTCACCGACGACCTCACCGATGCGCGCCGCGAGATGGACACGCACTACTGGGGCAACCTCGCGATGATCCGGGCGTTCGCGCCGGTGATCGAGCGCAACGGTGGCGGCGGCATCGTGAACGTCCTGTCCGCACTGTCCTGGTTCGTCTACCCGGGATCCGGCGCGTACGCGGCAGCGAAGGCCGCCGAGTGGAACCTGACGAACGCCGTCCGGTTGGAGCTCGCCGGCAAGGGGATCAGCGTGCAGGGGCTGCACCTCGGGGCGGCGGACACCGACATGATGGACGGCTACGAGGGGCCGAAGGTCGACCCGGCCGACGTGGCGCGGGCCGCGCTGGACGGCGTCGAGCGGGGTGCGGCAGAGGTCGTCGTCGACGACTGGAGCCGGATGGTGAAGGCGGCGCTCGCCGATGCACCGGAGCGCTTCTACGCGCAGTTCGCCTGAGCGTCGCCCCTGACTGGGGGCGTGTCCCCGCAGCGCAGTCCTGGACCCGCTGCGTGGTCATCGGCGAGCATGGACCCCGATCAGGAGCGGGGGGCACGTCGCCTGCCGCTGGAAGGGAACCATGCGTCCTGTCAGGAACGCGCTGAGCACCGGGGCGATCGTCGCGATCCTCGCCGGTCTCACCATCACCGCAGCACCCGCCCAGGCGGCGACCCCGGGGGCCGGCGCGAGCTGCGCCCCCGGGACCCTGTCGGTGCAGACGCTCGAGAGCGGCTGCACCGCGACCTCCGGCACGGTCGTGACGCCCGACGGCCGCACCTTCGCGCTCCCCGCGCCGGGTGAGAGCGTCATGGCGAGCAGCTCGGCCGCCCCCGGGGCACCCGAGCTCGCCGACGTCCTCATCGCGAACAACGGCTCCGCCGGTGTCGCCGTCCGCGTGGACGAGGCTTGGACCGGTTCGGCCCCCGCGGTCCAGCAGGAGCGTGCGCAGAGCCAGGCCGCGACGGCACAGGCAGCCCCCGCCGCGACGACCGCTGCGACCACGAAGTGCACGAGCACGGCGTACAAGGCGTCCCGCTACACCTGGCCGAGCACGGTCAAGTGGTACTACAACCAGACCGGGCAGAAGTCGACGTACGCCAAGGACGCCCTGCGCAAGGGGGCGAACGCCTGGAACGGCACGATCTCGGCGTGTGACCGCACCGTCACGTCGACGGCGAAGAACGACTACCTGCGTCTCGCGACCCAGAAGCCCAACCTCACCGACAAGGGCGGCTGCTCGCGGAACAACGGCTACAACGTGATGGGCTGGGGCAAGCTCCCGACCGGCACCCTCGGTGTCACGTGCGTCTGGTTCGACGGCAACGGCAACGCCCGCGAGGCCGACCAGCGCTACGCCACCGGCTTCAAGTGGAGCTCGACGGCCACCTGCTCGGGTGCGCGCTTCGACACCCAGGTCGTCGCGACGCACGAGTGGGGCCACCTGTACGGCCTCGACCACGTGAAGACCGGCACCGGCCAGGTCATGGAGCCGTCCGGCGGCTACTGCGAGCTCGACGGCCGCACGCTCGGCCGTGGCGACATGACGGGCATCTCGACGCTCTACTGAGCTCGACGTTCTGCAGGGACACGGACGGGGTCGTGGCGGAGAACCGCCGCGACCCCGTCTGTCTGCGCGTTGGTGGGTCTGACTGTCTCGGTCAGACCGCGTCGGCGCGGTCGGTCCCGGTCAGACCGCGTCCGCGCGCAGGAACTCAGCGACCGGCGTCGACCCCGTGTTGAACCGGAACGTGTTGCCCGCCGTGCCGGGGTTCTCGACCACGTCGGCGACCACGTGCGCCACGTCACCGCGCGGCACCTGCGTCGACGAGCCGTCCCAGTCGACGGAGCCGGTCGGCTCGTCGTCGGTCAGGGTGCTCGGGGCGACGATCGTCCACTGCAGCCCCGAGTCGCGGAGCACGGCGTCGGCGATCATCTTCGACTGCGCGTACGCGAAGAAGTCCTGGTCCTGCGGGACGCCGTGGTCGAGCTGCGAGCCCGAGAACGACACCATCACGTAGCGGTCGACGCCGGCCTGCTTCGCCCCCTGGATCGACAGCACCGCAGCGTCGCGGTCGATGGCCCAGGTCCGGTCGACGGACCCGCCACCGGCACCGGCCGACCACACCACGGCGTCGTGCCCGCGGATCAGTTCGGCGAAGTCGTTCAGGGACTGCTGCTGGATGTCCGCGACGAGCGGTTCGCCGCCGTGCGCCCGGATCTCGTCGGACTGGTCGGTGTTCCGGATGACGGAGGTGACCGTGTGTCCGCGCTCGGACAGGATGCGGGTGGCGAGGAGTGCGACCTTGCCGTGGCCGCCGAAGACGATGACGTTGCTCATGGGCCGGACGCTACTCGGGGCGGCTCCGTGCCCGGGGAACGCCGGGGGAACGCCCGACGTCCGCTCGGCGCCCGCGATGCTCGGAACACCCGGGGGCACCGTGCGTACCGTCAGGGGCAACACGACAGGAGTCACGATGAGCAAGCAGCACGAGCAGCACACCCTGGTCCGCACCCTGGTCCTCGGCATCATGAGCGGCGGCCGGAGCGCCACCCCGCTCGCCGTCCTCGCACTGAACCACGACCGGTCCTCGCTGAAGGGTTCGTGGCAGCAGTGGAAGGTCTTCAGCACCCCGGTCGGCCGTGGGCTGCTCGTGGCCTCCGCCATCGGTGAGCTCATCGGCGACAAGCTGCCGAAGACCCCGAACCGCATCGCCCCCTCGGCACTGCTCGGTCGGATCGCGTCCGGTGCCCTCGCCGGTGCCGCCCTCGGCACCACCGGCAAGCGCGACCTGCGCATCGAGGGCGCGATCCTCGGTGGCGTCGGTGCCCTCGTCGGCAGCTTCGTCGGCTGGGGTGCGCGCAAGGCCCTCGGTGGCGCGGGCCTGCCCGACCCCGTCGTCGCGCTCGCCGAGGACGCCGCGACCATCGCCGGCTCCGTGAAGGTCATCACCGCCGACTGAGCGCTGCGCTCGCCGGCGCTGCGCTCGCCGGCGCTGCGCTCGCCGGCGCTGCGCTCGCCGGCGCTGCGCTCGCCGGCGCCGCGCTCGCCGGCGCCGCGCTCGCCGCGGGCGCGCTTCGTGAGCAGGAACGGTCGGGTCGCACCGCCGCACCCGACCATTCCTGCTCACGATCCGCACGCCTCGGCCTACGGTGGCCCCCATGCACATCGTCGTCATCGGAGCCACCGGCCACATCGGCTCGTTCCTCGTCCCCCGTCTCGTCCGCTCGGGTCACCGGGTCGTCGCCGTCACCCGCGGCACGAGCACCCCGTACGCCGACGCTCCGGAGTGGCAGCAGGTTGAGCGGATCACCGCCGACCGCGAGCAGGAGGACCGCGACGGCACCTTCGGCAGCCGCATCGCCGCGCTCGGTGCCGACGCCGTCGTCGACCTCGTCTGCTTCACCGAGTCCTCCGCGGCAGCGCTGGTCGACGCGCTCCGCGGTACCGGCACGCACCTGGTGCACTGCGGCTCGATCTGGCGCGCCGGCGTCTCGCACGTGCTGCCGATCACCGAGCAGAACGCGACCCCGCCGTTCGGTGACTACGGCGTCCAGAAGGACGCAATCGCCCGGATGCTCAAGGAAGAAACCGCATCAGGCGGTTTGGTCACGACGTCGTTGCACCCCGGTCACATCAGCGGTCCGGGCTGGACGCCGATCGGTCCGCTCGGCAACCTCGACACGTCGGTGCTGACGAAGCTGTCCGCCGGCGAACCGCTCGAGGTCCCCGGTCTCGGCGCAGAGACGATGGCCCACGTGCACGCCGACGACGTCGCGCAGGCGTTCCAGCTCGCGGTCGAGCACCGCGATGCGGCGGCGGGCGAGGACTTCTTCGTCACGGCCCGGACGGCGCTCACCGCACGCGGGTACGCCCACCTGGCAGCGTCGTGGTTCGGCCAGGAGGCCCGGCTCGACCCCGTCACGTGGGACCGGTTCCGCGAGACCACGGCTCCAGAGCACGCTGACGCCAGCTGGGAGCACCTGTCCCGCAGCCAGGTCTTCAGCACCGAGAAGGCGAGTCGTCTGCTCGGCTACGCGCCGGCGTTCACCGCCGAGGAGACCGTGCTGGACGCCGTGCGCTGGCTCGTCGACCACGGTGAGCTCGAGGTCGCGAACCCCCTGGTCTGCTGAGCCCCGTGCTCCCCACCCTGGGCTGCGCATCAGCTTCAGCTAATATTGCTGAAGGAACGACGCGGAGCGAAGGAAAGATGATGGGCAAGAAGGACTTCGTCCGCGGGAACGACCGCGTCGAGCGTCTCCTGAGACAGCCGGACATCGCGGACGCTGTTGCCGCGCTCGAGACCGAGGCCGACGACCTCGACCGAGTCCACGCGATGAGCCTGGCGATGGTGCGTGAAGCGGGGAAGCGCACGCAGGCCGAGATCGCACACGAGCTCGGCATCAGTCAGGGGGCGGTGTCGCAGATGGAACGGCGCGAGGACATGTTGCTCTCCACCCTCCGCAGCTACATCACCGCGACCGGTGCCGAGAACCCACGCATCATCGTCACGGTCAACGGCCGAGACGTCGAGTTGGCGATCTGACTCAGACCCGCTCCGGCTCGACCACGAGCCCACGGTTCCGGTGCACGACCCAGACCGTCGCGGCGAACCCGGTCAGCACCGCGGCGCCGATCGTGACCGCCGTCCAGCCCCCGGCGTTCCACAGCACCGACGCCAGCGCGGAGCCGATCGCCCCGCCGATGAAGTTCGAGGTGACGAAGGCCGTGTTGAGCCGGCTCCGCGCGGCCGGGTCGACCGAGAAGAGCCGGGTCTGGTTGAGCACGTTCGCGGCCTGCACGGCGACGTCGAGCAGCAGCACGGCGAGCAGCACCACGACGATCGAGTGCGCACCGATCCCGGCGACGACCAGGGAGACGAGCAGGAGCACGATCGCTCCCCCGGTGACGGGTACCGACAGCCCCCGATCGTGCAGTCGCCCGACCCGCTGCGCCGCCACGGCACCCGCGAGCCCCACCAGGCCGACCAGCCCGATGCTGCTGGTGGAGAAGTCGTAGGGGTCGCTGCTCAGCAGGAACGTCAGGGCGGTCCAGAACATCGTGAACACGGCGAAGACCGACGAGCTGATCACGAGCGTGACCTGCACGGTCCGGTGGGTCCGGACGGCACGGAACACCGACAGGATGAGCTGCGGGTACGCCACCCCGCCGCGGGCCTCGAGCTCCGGGATGGCCCGCCGCAGCAGCACGGCGAGGACGACCGCGACGACGGCGGCGAGCACGTAGATCGCGCGCCACCCGAACGCGTCCGCGACCAGGCCGCTGATCGTCCGCGACACCAGGATGCCGGTGAGCACCCCGGACGCGATCGTGCCGACCACGCGTCCGCGCTGCGCGGGGTCGGCGAGGTCCCCGGCCAGCGGGATGAGGAGCTGCCCGGCGACGGTGGTGAGCCCGACCAACGCCAGCGCGACCAGGAGCGTCGCGAAGGTCGGAGCGATCGCGGCGAGCAGCAGCGCGACGGCGGAGGCGACGAGCACCCAGGGGATCAGGCGCCGGCGGTCGAGGACGTCCCCGAGCGGCACGACGAGCAGGATGCCGAGGGCGTAGCCGACCTGGGTCAGGGTGACGAGCAGCCCGGCGAGCGACGCCGAGGTGCCGAGCGACGATGCGATGTCGTCGAGCAGCGGCTGGGACCAGTACAGGTTGCCGACCGCCGCTCCCCCGGCGACGGCGAACAGCAGGGTCCGGCCCGTCGACATCGAGTGGTCCGTGCTCATGCTGCGGGTGCTCCCTCGTTCAGCGAGGCCAGGGCGTTCAACGTGCGCGGGTAGCCGATGAGCGGGACGAGCACGGTCAGGACGTCCAGCATCTGCTGGCGGGTGTTCCCGACGTTCAGGTTGCCGGCCACGTGCCCCTGCACCTGGGCGTCGGCCCCGCCGAGCGCCGCGAGCAGCGCGAAGGTCAGGAGTTCCCGGGTGGGCAGCGACAGCCCGTCCCGGCCGACGGTGTCCCCGAAGCAGTTGCCGGACAGGAACCGCTGGAAGTGCACGGCGTCCGCGGGGGCGTTCTCGTACATGGCGTCGACGCAGTCCGCACCGACGACGGCGCCCTGCACCGCTCGGCCGCGCTCGAGCCGGTCCGCCGGGGTGGTCGTCGACTGCCCGGCCAACGGCAGGTTGACCCCGCGGGCGACCAGTACGGTGTTGGTGATCGTCAGGAAGTCGCCGACTCGTGCGGAACCGACGTAGGCCACGGCCTGGTAGACGATCTCCTTCGCCTCGGTGGGCGAGAGCGGGCCGTCGAGGGCCGCGTCCAGCAGGTCGCGGAACGCCGTCGGCGCCCCGGCCGCGATCGTCGTACCGAGCTGGACGACCGCGCGGTCGTGCTCGCTGAGTGCTGCGTTCCGCAGGGTCTCGTCCACGAAGTCGGCGTGGTACCGAGCGAACTCGGGGTCGGTGTCGGCGAAGGTCATGTCCTCGACGCTAGGGCCGACCGCAGGGCCGTGACAGGTGCTGTCCTCCCCCCTCAGCCGTCACCGTCGCCGGAACAGCTCCCCCAGGTGCCACGGCCCGGGCGCGAGCCGCACCGCTGCCTCGGCTCGGACCCGTTCCTCGAGCTCGCGGTCACGGGTGAGCTCGTGGATCTCCTGCTCGGCGCGCCACCGGAACCGCAGTCGGCCGAGGAACCCGGTCGGCGGAGCCGGGACGACGGTCTCGACGGACTCGGTCTCGTTCACGCGTCCTCCCCGGCAGCAGCGGCAGCGGCAGCAGCAGCACCGGCGACGGAAGCGGTCGACGCAGCCGCCGCACTCGTCGCACCGGTCGCGCTCGTCGCCGCGAGGTTCGCCAGCAGCTGCAGCCGTTCCTCGGACGCCGACCCGGGCTCGGTGCCGTACACGACCATGGTCAACCCCGAGTCCGTGACGAGTTCCATCGTCTCGTAGCTCATGTCGATGTCGCCCACGTCCGGGTGGTGCACGCGCTTCACCCCGCTCCGGTGCCGCATCACGTCGTGCGCGGCCCAGCGCCGCCGGAACTCGTCACTGCGGGTGGAGAGCTCCCCGATCAGGTCGGTCAGTCCCTTGTCGTACGGCGAGCGGGCCGCCTCGGCGCGCAGGGCGGCGACCACGTCGCCGGCGACCGAGTCCCAGTCTCGCCAGAACTGCTGACCGCGCGGGTCGAGGAATGCGAAACGCGCGGTGTTCGGGGTGCCGGAGGGCGACAGGAACAGCGGCGAGTACACCGCGCGGGCGAGCGCGTTGCCGGCGAGGAAGTCGAACCGGCCGTTGCGGACCCAGGCCGGGGCGCTGATCGAGTCGAGCACCCGCTGCACGTTCGGCCGGACCTTCGACGTCGGGATCGTCCGGCGCGAGGCACCCGAAGCGTTCTGCAGACGGGCCAGGTCGAAGAGGTGCGCGTGCTCGGCATCGTCGAGACGCAGCGCACGGGACAACGACTCGAGGACGCTCTCGGAGACCCCGGTCAGGTTCCCGCGCTCGAGGCGGACGTAGTAATCGACGCTCATCCCCGCGACCAGCGCGAGCTCTTCGCGCCGCAGTCCCTTGACGCGGCGGACCCCACCGAAGTCGGGCAGACCGACCTGCTGCGGCGTGACGCGCTCGCGGCGTGTGCGGAGGAAGTCGCGCACTTCGCTTCTGGTGTCCATGCGTCAACGGTACGGCCGGCCGGGTGCCGGAAGCAGGGGTTGCTGGTACCCGTCAGCAGGGGGTCGGCGGACGTAGCGTCGTCGGCATGGAGACAGTCACCCTGAACAACGGACTCGAGATCCCCGCCATCGGTTTCGGCGTGTTCCAGAGCGCCCCGGAGGAGACCGTGGACGCCGTCCGCACGGCGCTGGAGACCGGGTACCGCCACATCGACACCGCCGCCGCGTACGGCAACGAGCGCGAGGTCGGCGAGGGCATCCGCGCCTCGGGCGTCGACCGCGACGACATCGTGGTCGAGACCAAGATCTGGGTCTCGGACTACGGCTTCGACCAGACCCTGCACGCCTTCGACAAGGCCACCGGCAAGCTCGGCTTCGACACGATCGACGTGCTGATCCTGCACCAGCCCGCTCCCGACCGCTTCGAGCAGACCGTGCAGGCGTACCGGGCCCTCGAGCGCCTGTACGCCGACGGCCGGGTCCGCGCGATCGGTGTGAGCAACTTCATGCCCCACCACCTGCGCTCCCTGCTCGAGCGGTCCGACGTCATCCCGGCGCTCAACCAGGTCGAACTGCACCCGTACTTCACCCAGCCGGACGTCCAGCGCGCCGACGCCGAGCACGGCATCCTCGACCAGGCGTGGTCCCCCATCGGTGGCATCACGTTCTACCCCGGCTGGGGCGACGAGCGGGTCAGCGTGATGGACGACCCGACGATCCGGTCGATCGCCGAGGCGCACGGCAGGACGCCGGCGCAGGTGATGCTCCGCTGGCACGTGCAGCAGGGGCGGAACGCGATCCCGAAGTCGACGAACCCCGGTCGCATCGCCGAGAACTTCGCCGTCTTCGACTTCGCGCTGACGGACGACGAGCTCGCGCGGGTCGACGCCCTGGACACCGGCCGTCGCAACGGCCCGGACCCGGACGGGACGGACACGAGCCGGTTCGACCGGGTGATCCCGGAGGTCTGACGCGACCACGAGCGGCCGGGAGGCGCGGTGCGGGCCCGCCCCGTCCCTCCCGGCCCGTGCGGTGGTCGCGACCACCGCGTCAGGCGAGTTGGCGCGCCCGCTCCGCGATGCCCTCGGTCGCCGCCCACGAGGCCAGCACCCGCAGGGCGTCGGCCGTCGGGCTGCCCGGCGTCGCCGGGTAGATCGTGAGCGAGAGTCCCGGGTCCTCGGCGAGTTCGAGCGTCTGGAAGTGCAGTTCGAGCGGCCCCACGACGCTGTGCCGGAAGGACTTCACGCCGGCGTAGTGGCGGCGGACGTCGTGCGCTGCCCAGAGTTCGCGGAAGTCGTCGCTCCGCATCGACAGCTCGCCGATCAGTGCGGCGAGGTCCTTGTCGTTCGGCGTCCGGCCCGCTTCGCGGCGCAGGATCGCGACGTTCGTGTGCGCAGCCCGTTGCCAGTCCTGGTAGAAGTTCCGCGCCTGCGGGTCGAGGAAGATGAAGCGCGAGAAGTTCATCGGCCGGGCCGGTGCCGCGACCAGGTCCGAGTGCATCGCGAAGCCGAGCGCGTTCGCGGCGACGATGTCCTGCCGGTTGTTGATGATCATCGCCGGGGCGTCCGTGACGACGTCGAGCAGGTACTGCAGCTCGGGTCGGACGGCAGCGACGGGCACGACACGACCGGCGCGACGCGGGGTCTCGTTCTGGTGCTGCGACAGGTCGCGCAGGTGCTCCTGCTCGGCGGGGTCGAGCTGCAGGGCCCGGCCGATGGCGTCGAGCACGCTGTCCGAGACCCCCTGCAGGTTCCCGCGCTCGAGCCGCGTGTAGTAGTCGATGCTGACGCCGGCCAGGCGTGCGACCTCTTCGCGACGCAGCCCGGTGACGCGACGCCGCGTGCCGAAGGTCTCGACACCGGCCTGCTCGGGGGTGATGCGGGCGCGACGGCTGGAGAGGAAGTCGCGCGCTTCGTCGCGGTGGTTCATGCCGTCACGGTACTTCGCCCCGTCCGGCGCGAGCGAGGGGCTGCGGGAACCCCTTTCACGTGCGCGTGAACGGGACGGAGACGATCCGGTCGTCCCCGCTCGACGGTGTCCCGCGGCCGTCGGTGTTGTTCGTGACGAACCAGAGCGTGTCCGACGGGCCCTCGAGCACCGTCCGGATGCGGCCGAAGTCGCCCGCGAAGTACTCGGTCGCCGTGCCGGGGTCGTCGGCCGGGACCGCCCGGAGCACCTCGCCCCGCAGGTTCGCGACGAACACCGTGTCGTCGACGACGGCGAGGCCGCTCGGGGACGCCTCGTCGGTGGACCACTGCTGCACGGGGTCGACGAAGCCCTGGTCCTCGCCGCCGGTGCCCTCGACCTCGGGCCAGCCGTAGTTCGACCCGGGCTTGATCACGTTGAGCTCGTCGTGGGTGTTCTCACCGAACTCCGACGCGAACATCGTGCCGTCCGACGACCACCCCATGCCCTGCACGTTGCGGTGCCCGAGGCTCCACACCGGCGAGCCGTCGATCGGGTTGTCGGCGGGGACGTCGCCGTCCGGGGTGAGCCGCAGGATCTTGCCCGCGAGTGACTCCTCGTCCTGCGCGTCCGTGCTCGCGCCAGCGTCCCCGACGCTCGCGTAGAGCATGTCGTCGGGCCCGAACGCGATCCGGCCGCCGTCGTGGAACGTGTTCTTCGGCAGGCCGTCGATGATCGTCGTCGCCTCGCCGAGCCCCCACGACCCGGTGCTCCCCGTCAGCTCGTACCGCTGGATCCGGTTGCCGTCGTCGGCCGTGGAGTAGACGAACAGGTCGTCGTCGTGCAGCGCGAGCCCGAGCAGTCCGCCCTCGCCGCCGTGGCTGACACCGTCGACCGTGCCGACCTGGCGGGTGGTGCCGTCGGACCGCAGCTCGAGCACCCGGGCCGAGTCGCGCTCGCTGACCAGCGCGTCGCCGTCGTCACCCGTCAGGACCACCGACCAGGGGGCCTCCAGGCCGGTGACCACGTCGGTGGTGTCACCGTCGAGCGCCACCTGACCGGCCGACAGGTCGGCGGGCGCGGTCGCGCGCGCCGACGGCGAGCCGCCCCGGTCGGATCCGTCCCGCTCTGCTCCGTCGCCGCTCGTGCAGGCGGTGAGGGCCAGCGCCGCGACGGCGGCGAGGCCGGCCACCGACCAGAGGCGGCGGCTGCGGGGCGTTCCGGCGGGTGTGTCCACGATGATCCTCCCGGGGTCGTGGGTCGATCACACACGCTGCGTTCGGGAAACCCCTGAGGGGGTCTGTCGGCACCTCCCGACGGTGCGCACGGCGGCCTACCGTCGTCGGCATGCAGATCGAACCGAAGCAGCCGACCGTCAAGAACCCGCCCGAGCAGTTCACCGGCGACGTGTACCTCGACGCCATCGCCTCGCCGAAGGAGCCCGGTCAGACGATGACCGTCGCCAAGGTCCGGTTCCTGCCCGGTGCCCGCACCGCGTGGCACTCGCACGCCAAGGGGCAGACCCTGCACGTCACCGAGGGCGTCGCGCGGATGGGCACCCGGGACGGCCGCGTCATCGAGGTGCAGGCTGGGCAGACCGTCTACACGCCCGCCGGCGAGGAACACTGGCACGGCGCGACCCCCACCGACTACATGGAACACCTCGCGATGCTCGAGGCCGCCGACGACCCGGCGACGACCACCACCTGGCTCGAGCACGTGAGCGACGAGGAGTACACCGCATGACCACCATCGCCATCGTCGGGGCCGGCAAGGGCCTCGGCCTCGCCGTCGCCGAGCGCTTCGCCCGTGAGGGCTTTGCCGTCGCCCTGATCTCCCGCAACCAGGACCGCCTGGACGGCCTCGCCGCGGAGCTGCGTGAGCGCGGCCACACCGCAGCCGGGTTCGCTGCGAACGTCCGTGACGGGGACTCCCTGCGCACCGCACTCGAGCGCGCCACGGAGCAGCTCGGCCCCATCGAGGTGCTGCAGTACAGCCCGCTCCCCGCCAAGGAGTACATGCGCCCCGTGCTCGAGACCACGGCGGACGACCTGGTCGGCCCGATCGAGTTCTCGGTCTACGGCTCGGTCAACGCCGTCCGCCAGGTGCTGCCCGGCATGCGCGCGATCGGCCACGGCACGATCCTGTTCGTCAACGGCGGCAGCGCGGTCCGACCGGGAGCCCGCGTCACCGGCACGTCCGTCGCCTTCGCGGCTGAGAGCGCCTACGCGCAGCTGCTGCACGACGCCGTCCGCGACGAGGACGTCCACGTCGGCCAGCTCATCATCCCGTTCGGCATCGACGACGGGCAGCCCGAGCACTCCGGGGAGTCCATCGCCGACCGCCTGTGGGCGATCCACACGGAGCGCGGCGACTTCCGCACCTACGCGGAGGCGCTGCCCGAGCTCCCGTGAGCGCGGCGCTCGCCGCTTCGTGAGCAGGAATGGTCGGGTCCGGCACAGCGACCCGACCATTCCTGCTCACCATATGACGGACTGGAGGCCCGTGGCGACGCCGCCACGGGCCTCCAGTCCGTCAGTGCGCCCGTCGCACCGCCACCCGCCGCCGACCCCGCGAGGTCAGCCACGCTCCGGCCGTCACCACGAGGGGCAGGCCGATCGCGAGCAGCGCCAGCACCGGCCAGTCCGGCACGAACGGCATGTGGTTCACCCCGACCGGACTCTCGGTGAACCGCAGGGTCAGGGCGCGGATCGGCAGGAGTCCGAGGAGTGTCCCGATCACCGAGCCGACCGTGGCCAGGATCGCCGCCTGCCAGGTCGACACCCCTCGGCGCAGGCGTGGTGCGGCACCGATGGCGTCGAGCACCTCGTCGTCCCGCCGCCCGTCGGACCGTGCGAGTCCGATCGCCACCGCCGTCGCACCGATGGTGACGGCCGCCGCCAGTGCGAGCACGATCGCCCGGATGATCGCCTCGTTGTCGATCGGGCCGGCTTCGTACATGAACGACGGGCCGCCCCACCGGGCACGGTCCTCGCCGCCGAAGCTCTGCCACGCCGAGCTCAGCTCGTCCCACTGGGCCGGCTGGATGTCGTGGGGCAACGTCGTGACGAGCATGCCGTCGACCACGGGCACGCCGTACCGTTCGGCGGTCGCCTTCGTCATGAAGACGCCGACCTGGATCCGCGGGGTCTGCACGTCGAGCACGGCGGGGATCGAGACGCTGGCCGCCGGTCGGCTCCGCTCGGTGATGGGGTCGCTCTCCCACGTCCGGTCGTGGAAGGTGTCGACACGGACCGCACCGTCGTGGGCGTACTCGGGCCAGAGCGACACGGCCTCGCCACCCTCGAGCGCGTCCCGCACGGCGGCGGACGGCCGGTGTCCGGTGAGCACGGCGTAGTCGTCGACGGTGCCCGTCCAGATGTGCGGAGACGACGCGCTCGCCGTGTCCAGGTAGTACGAGCAGCTCGTCGTGTCGTTCGCCGGGCAGTCGTACGCGCTCCAGCGGTGCGGGATCGTGATGGTCGAGGGGGTGTCGCCCGGCTGCTCCTGCGTGACACCGAGCACCCGGATGCGGTCCTGGTCGAAGACCCCGGACACCACCTTCGCGGCGTGGGCCGTCAGTTCCGCGTCGTGGCGACCGGTACTGCCGCCGTCCTTCGTCTCGGTCTGCACCTCGGCCGTCGCCACCCCGACCGCCGTCGTGTACTCGTACCCGCGGACGTACTGGGCGTGACTCGACGCGCTCCACGTGATCACGACCGAGGCCACGAACACGACGCTCATCACGCTCGCCAGCACGGGCACCGTGCGGACCGGGTTGCGGCGTGCGTCGCGGGCGGCGAGCCGGGCGGACAGACCGGCCCGCGAGGTGAGCCGGGTGATCAGGGCGAGCAGCCACGGTGAGCAGATGGCGATGCCGAGCTGCATCAGGCACGGCCCGATCGCGACGCCGGCGCCGACGACGTACGCCCACCGGTCCTGCTGCACCGGGCGGTCGTTGAGCATGAGCACCCCGACACCGCACGCCAGCGTCATCACGGCGCCGAGGACCACGAGCAGCGGCCCCCAGATGCGACGACGACGGCGGGCGGGACGGCTGACGGGCACCGGACGGAGCGAGCCCCGCAGTGCCGCGAGCACGTTGATCCGGGTGGCCGACCGAGCGGCGACGAGTGCGGAGACGAGTCCGGCGAGCACCCCCGCGGCGGCGATCGACAGCAGCAGGAGCGGCGGCACGTGCAACCCGGGGAACGACGCCACGTTGCCGTTGTCGATCAGTCGGTAGGCGAGCACGCCGATCCCGGTGCCGGCGGCGACCCCGAGGACCGCGCCGACGAGGCCGAGCACCAGGCCCGACCCGGCGACGATCGTGCGGACGAACCGCTTGTCCCCGCCGACGCTCGTGACGATGGCGTACGAGCGGGTGTCCGCCCGGGTGCCGACCAGGAACGCGGCCCCGGCGAGCAGAGCGACCTCGAACATCGCGAAGACGCCGAGCAGTCCCATCGCCCCGAGGTACCAGCCGAGCGACGAGCCCAGCTGCCCACCGGGGAGCCGGGCGTCCGGCGGGTCGAGCACGACCGGACGCGACTGCACGATGATGCCGTGCGCGTTGAGCTGGCGGATCTCCGACCACGTCGGGGCGTCCGACGGCAGGTACACGGTGACGTCGGTGAGCCCGACGTCGTCGGTGGTGTCGGTCGTCGAGAGCGTCGTGCCCCAGGGCAGGAACACCCCCTGCGTCCCTGGGTCCGTCCCCAGGTCGGTCATGGTCCCGGTGATCGTGAAGCGCTTGGTGACCGGGTCGGTCAGGTCCACCGTGTCGCCGATCCGCGCCCCGAGGCGTTCGAGCGTGGCCGGCGTGACCATGAGCTCACTGCGCGTGGTCGGCGTGGAACCGTCGAGCACGTGCCAGTGGCCCTCGAGCGACGGATCCCAGACGCTGCCCTCGACGGCGGTCAGTCCGACCGGGCCGTGCGCACCCTGGAGCACGACCGGCGTGCTGCCCACCGGGATCGACAGGGCGCCGTCGGGCACGTGGGCCAGGACGTTCGTGAACGATGAGTCCTCGTCCGACTTGGTGACGGGGCTGTTCCGCTTCGAGTCGGTGAACTCCCACTGCACCGGGTCCTGCACCATGCCGGGCAGGTCCGGGCCGGACACCCGCATCTGCGCCGATGCCTGCCCGAGGTCGTAGTCGAGCCGCTCGGTGACCGTGGCCTGCGTCGACTGCACGACGACGGCGACCGCGGCGAACCCGGCGGTGGGGATCCCGATGAGCGCGATGATCAGTGCCGCGCGACCCGCCTTCGCGAACGCCAGTCGACGCCCCAGACGGAGCGCCGGTCTCAGGGCGAACGGCGTCCGGCCGGTCCCGGCACGCCGACCCCGGCTCACGAGGCGGTCCGGTCCGTGAGTACGGCCTCGACGCCCGAGTACACGGTCTCGTCGACCACCCGACCGTCGCGCAGGAACACGATCCGGTCCGCCCAGGCCGCGTGCCGGGCGTCGTGGGTCACCAGGAGGGCGCCGGCTCCGGCGTCGACGTGCCGACGGAGCATGCGGAGCACGACCTCGCCGGTCTGCGAGTCGAGGGCTCCGGTCGGTTCGTCGGCGAGCACGAGCCGGCGCTCGCCGACCACGCCGCGGGCGATCGCGACGCGCTGCTGCTGGCCGCCGGACAGGTCGTCCGGGTAGGCGTCGGCACGGTGCGACAGCTCGACGTTGTCCAGCGCGAGCTCCGCGGCACGGCGGGCCTGCGAGGCCTTCCACCCGTCGAGCTCGAGCGGCAGTGCCACGTTCTCGACCGCGGTCAGCGAGGGGATCAGGTTGAAGTCCTGGAACACGAACCCGATGAGTCGGCGGCGCAGCGCTGCGAGCTCCTTGGCAGGACGGTCGGACACGAAGGCGCCGTCGATCAGCACCTCACCGCTCGTCGGCGGCAGCAGGGTGCCGGCGCAGGCGAGCAGCGTCGACTTGCCCGAGCCCGAGGTGCCCATCACCGCCACCATCTCGCCGCGCTCGACCCGCAGGTCGATGCCGGCCAGGGCGGTGACGGCCTTCGCGCCGGAGCCGTAGTGCACGCTCACGGCGTCGAGCTGCAGGAGCGGTGCGGCGGTCACCGTGCGCTCCGGGGAGCGGCAGCGGCAGCGGCAGCGGCAGCGTCGGCACCGGTAGGCGCCGCCGGGTGCTCGTCCGGCCGGTACCGCGCGACACTCGACTCCACGTGGTCCAGCCACCGCACCTCGGCCTCGGCCTGGAACACCATCGACTCGAGCACGAGCGACCACGCCAGGTCGGTCGACGGGTCGGTCGTCCGCTTCAGCCGCGTCAGGTCCTGCAGGTTCCGGATCGCGGCACCGCGCTGCACCTGCACCAGCCGGGCGACGTCGACCCCGGGCACGGTCACGGCGAGGGCGAACTTGATCGCCAGCTCGTCACGCCCGCGCTTCGCGGGCACGGGCTCGCTGAACCAGCGTGCCACCTCCGCGCGACCCGCGTCGGTCGCCGTGTAGACGACGTGTCCGTCGTCGTCGGCGTCGCCGCGGGCGACCAGGCCGTCGCGTTCCAAGCGGTCCAGGGTCGTGTAGACCTGGCCGATGTTCAGCGGCCAGCTCCCGCCGGTGCGGTGCTCGAACTCCCCCCGGAGCTGGTACCCGTACCCGGGTCCCCCCACCAGCAGCGCGAGTACGCCCATCCGAACGCTCATGACACTTCCCCTGTCTCGGGCCACCGTGGCCATACTGAGTATGCACATACCCGGTATGCGTGCGCAAGCACGGATCTGGACAGGGCGGGAAAACGGACGGGAGGCGCGGTGCCAGCTGGCACCGCGCCTCCCGTCCGACCGGTCGTCGCGTGCGCGACCCGCGGTCGCGTCCTCGGGTCAGTGACCCAGCTTCGCGAGCTCCTCGAACTCGTCGTCGGTCAGCTCGACGGTGGCACCCGCGAGGTTGTCCTCCAGGTGCGCGACGCTCGACGTGCCGGGGATCGGCAGCATCACCGGGGAGCGCTTGAGCAGCCATGCGAGCGCGAGCTGCGCCGGGGTGGCACCCTTGCGCTCGGCGATCTCGGTGAGCGGCGAGTCCTCGCCGGTCAGGCCACCCGTGGCCAGGGGGAACCACGGGATGAAGCCGATGCCCTGCTCCTCGGACCAGTCGAGCAGCTCCTCGGCATCACGCTTCTGCAGGTTGTAGAGGTTCTGCACGGAGACGATCGTGGCGATCTCCTGCGCGGCCTTGACCTCGTCGACGGAGACCTCGGACAGGCCGATGTGGCGGATCTTGCCCTCGTCCTGCAGCTTCTTCAGCTCGCCGACCTGGTCCTCGAGCGGGACCTTCGGGTCGATGCGGTGCAGCTGGAACAGGTCGATGCGCTCCAGGCCCAGGCGGCGGAGGCTCATCTCGGCCTCTTGCCGGAGGTACTCCGGGCGGCCGACGGGCGGCCAGACGTTCGGGCCGGTGCGGGTGAGGCCAGCCTTCGTGGCGATGACGACGTCGTCGCCGTAGGGGTGCAGGGCCTCCTTGAGGAGCTCCTCGGCGACGTAGGGGCCGTACGAGTCGGCGGTGTCGAAGAAGTTCACGCCGAGCTCGACGGCACGCTTGAGGACGCGGAT
>Ga0308159_1000474_pt1 | contig 92150 bp, 82 predicted proteins | sample PhyCR1_FD_201040 | JGI IMG/M metagenome (GOLD analysis project Ga0308159, IMG submission 201040) | Phyllosphere microbial communities from UC Gill Tract Community Farm, Albany, California, United States - DLSLC.R1 | ecosystem: Host-associated > Plants > Phyllosphere > Unclassified | place: USA...
AAATGTGCGAACACGGCATTGTGCCAGCGTTGGGCTTTCTTTTGTTCACGAATCGTCCTGTCGCCGGGATCCAGCGCGGCGCCGCCTTGTAAAGCGCTTAGCCGTACACGGAGGTAAGCGTGGCTCGGGGTCTAGAGTTACTGGAGAATGCGCTAGAGGCGTGTGTGATCTCAGGTGCTCGCCTCGGTTTGTCACTAACAATGATGGCGCTCAAAGAGCGTGAGCGCTGGGGGCAGGGCGCGTGTCCCTGGAGACAGTTTCCGACTGACCTTTCCCAAGGGCCAAGCATCGGATATTCAAGTAGCGTTATTTCGGTGCGTGGCCGTCGCTGTGATAATGCGCTCAATCATAAGGGCCTCCTCATGCTGACCATTTCCAATTCCGTACAACTGCCGGACGCTGAAATCGAACTGACCTACGTACGCGCCCAGGGCGCGGGTGGGCAGAACGTCAACAAGGTGTCGAGCGCTGTGCACTTGCGATTCGACATTCCCGCATCTTCATTGCCTGAGTTCTACAAAGGCCGACTGCTGGCATTACGAGACAGCCGGATCACCAGCGACGGCGTCTTGATCATCAAGGCTCAGCAGTACCGCACTCAGGAGCAGAACCGAAATGACGCGTTGACGCGTCTGGCCGAATTGATCGCGAGTGCAGGCAAGGTCGAGAAAAAGCGTCGGCCTACCAAGCCCACGCTCGGCTCCAAAACGCGCCGCCTGGAGGGGAAGGCCAGGCGTAGCGGTATCAAAGCAGGCAGGGGGAAGGTGAAGGTTTAGTTTGGATAGCTCGCATAGCCGAGTTTCAGAGCAGGGTTAAAGCGGAGGTTGCGCATGGCCAAGCGCCTGGGTGGTTGGATTTTCTGTAGGGCCGATGATGGGCATAGCAATGCTATCCCGTGTCCTAACTGCACCCGCTTCGAGCACTTTTCAGATGGCCAAGCACTCGCTGATCAGGCCGCAATCCAAGACGCACATTGAAAAAGCTTCGCTTGTGGCTAGTGCTCGCTTACCCAGACCTTTCGGGCCTGGGCCGCTCATGGAGGCAAGACCGCCGGGAAATTCAAACCTTGCTCGATCACGATAAAAATTTCATCGAGCACATCTGAATAGCGCTCTGACGAAGCTTTTTTCTTCCACAGGTCGTGCGCGGCGATATGTGCATAGTCCAACACCCAAGCCAAGACATTTGGGCGGATGTCCTCGGCAGGGTCGGTGCCCATTCGCTGAGCGATCAGCTGGATTATCGAATCCCGCCGCTCAACGCCGTTTTGGAGATTCTTGGCACGTACCAGTGGGTGGCTTCTCAGCAGCTCTTGCAGCGTCATGAACCTATCTGCGTCGAAACCGTATGAGCCACATTCACAAGATCTCACAACCTCCACCGCTGCATGGTGTAAAGCGGTAAGGGCCGGCTCGCTGGCGGGGCGTCGGCTAAGTGCCGCCATGAAGTCCTCATGTTCGGCTGCCTGATAGTCGAGTACGACGTCCTCCTTGCAGGCAAAGTAGCGGAAGAACGTGCGCGTGGACACATCCACCTGCTCAGTAATGTCTTCGACCCGTGTCTCGTCGAAACCCTTAACAGCGAATAGCTCGTATGCCGCGCTAATGAGGGCATCACGCAGCATGAGTTTCTTGCGTTCGCGACGGCCTACTTCCTCTTTATCTGTCACGCGTTCGATTCCTCCTTTCAGGTCAACGGATGGTGACCAATCTTGCATTATAGTTTTTACCTGACATTTGCGCAATTTTATAAAGATTCACCAGGCGAAAAGTGACGCTTGACACAATCTGTCACTCGAGGACATTATTCACGCGGTCTCAGCATGTAGGCGACGGATCGCCTATCCGGAATTCCTTGAGCAAACACGGCTCACCGGCGCGATCCGCAGGAATCCATCTAAAGGGAGTTAGATCACCGATGACTATTGCGATCAACGCCAGTAAACCGGTCTCAGGCGAAACTGAGTCACTGAGTCCGTACGAGCGGGACATTTGGGTCGAGGCGCAACGCGACCCCTCCAGTCACCAGTTCACGGTTGCACTGAGCATCCGTCTCCCGCTGGCGTATACAGTCGACGAACTGCAGCATGCCGCTGAACAGGTGATGCAGGCTGAGCCGGCCTGTCGGCGGGTCTATCTCGACCATCAAGGTATCGCGATGGTTGGCTTTGTTGCCGCCCCGGGCGCAGTGGAGCACGTTGTGTTCGCCGACGAGCAGGGTGCGACAGCATTTTTCGAAGAGTGGTCGCGAAAGTCCTGGGCGCTCTCCAGCGAACCGTTGATCAATCTGGTCGTAGGCCGGGCGCCCCGCCACGTCATGCTGATGATTCGTGCTCATCACATCGTTGCCGACAGCTGGGCACTCGACGTCTTGGTGCGCAAGATTCTCGACGTCCGTGACGGCAGCACCGAGCGTCTCAAGCAGGTCATGCCCTATGCCAGCGACATTTGCGACATGGCGCCTACAGACATCGACTTGGCAGCTCAGACCGTGGCGGCTCGGCATGGCGAGATCGAGCCGGTATTGTTTGCCAAGACCGGGGCCAAACCCTCCACTGATGCCGGTTACCGACGTACTTTCAACATTGCTGCCGAAGATGTGCAGCATGCGCTGGAGGGTGGAATCACGCCGTTCATGAGCGTGTCAGCAGCGTTAGCGGTATTGCTGTCATGCCGACATGGCAGCGAGCGCTTCTTCATCGGGGTGCCTTTTCTCAATCGTGATCACACACGCATCTCCAGCGTCGAACAGCGCGCCAACACCCTGGCCCTCGGCGTCGAGGTTAACCAACATCAGACATTCCGTGAAATCGCCTTGGCCATCCGCGACGAGGCCGCAGCGCTCAAGCCAAAGCAATCGATGCCCTTTGGCCGGCTGGTGGCGGCTCTGGCCCGCACCGGTCGTTCGCGGCAGCTGTTTGATGCGACTGTTTCGTATCTTCGCTATCCGGCCCATGACCTCGATGGACTGAGCACGGCCGATGTGTGCAACCAGGCCCACGTGCACGTGCAGGATGCCGTGGCTATTCACCTGCACAGCCATGGTAACTGTGCTGAAGTTCAGGGCGAGGTGTGCCTTAACAGCGCCGCCTTCGCTTCGCGGCACTGCGCCAAGGAGTTTTTGGATACTTTTGTCCAACTGATCGAGTGCTTCCAGTCCCACCTCGATCAGCCAGTGTCGGCAATGAACCTTCTGACCGAAGAGCAGGCCCGGACGCTTGCCCGCTTCGAGGATGGGCCGAACGTGCCTTACCACGAGCATGAGACACTGATGTCTGTCTTCGAGACTACGGCACGGCGCATGCCTCAGCAGGTGGCCGTGCGCGCTGCGGACGGTTCTTGCCTGACCTACGAGCAGCTCGATGCCTGGGCCTCGGCAGTGGCCACGGCCTTGGAGGCCCGCGGGGTCACGCGGGGTGACATCGTCGCAGTCTCGCTGGAGCGCTCCCCACGCATGTTGGCGGCCATTTTTGCCGTACTCAAGGCAGGCGCGGCCTATCTGCCGATCGATAGCGAGTACCCCCACGAGCGGATTCATTACATGCTCGAAGACAGTCAGGCCAAGCTGGTCATTACCGACCTGGCAGAGGTCGTCGCCCCGACCGATCCGCGCTGGTTCGACCTGGCTGCCGTGTCGTTTGAGCAAACGCCCGGCGTGCGCTGTGCAAGCAAAGCGCGCCCGCGTGATCCGGCCTATGTCATCTATACATCCGGCTCGACCGGCCGCCCAAAAGGAGTGGTGATCGAGCATCACAGTGTGATCAACCGGCTTGAGTGGATGCAGCAGATCCATCCGCTGGACAGTTGCGATGTGATCCTGCAGAAGACGCCGGTGTCCTTCGACGTATCGGTCTGGGAGTTGTTCTGGTGGAGCATGTGCGGAGCCAGCGTAGCCTTGCTGGCACCAGGCGCCCAGCGCGACCCACGAGCGTTGGTGCAAGCAATTCATCGCCACGGGGTGACGGTCGCCCACTTCGTGCCGTCGATGTTCGAACCCTACGTGCAAGCGCTCGCCGAGGACCGTGGGCTGCTTACAACCGTGGCCAGCCTGCGCTGCCTGTTCACCAGCGGTGAAGCCTTGAGCCCGGCCGTGGTCAACAAGTACCGAAAGCTGGTCGGCAACGCTGCGCAGCACCCCCGCCTTATCAACTTGTATGGCCCCACCGAAGCAACGGTGGATGTCACGTTCTTCGAGCTCGATCTCCACGCCGATGCGGACGTCGATGTGGTGCCGATTGGCTTCCCGATCAACAACACGTCCATCCGAATCGTGTCGCAACACGGCGTGCGGCAACCCATCGGCATTCCCGGCGAACTGCAGATAGGGGGTGTGCAATTGGCGCGTGGTTATCTCAACCGCCCCGAACTGACAGCCGAGCGATTCATCACAGACCCCCACGATAACCGCCGCTGGTATCGCTCCGGCGACCTCGCCTGCTGGGCAGAGGATGGCTCGATAGTGTATCTGGGGCGTATGGATGGTCAGGTCAAGATTCGTGGCAACCGTATTGAGCTTGGAGAGATCAAAAATGCCGTGATGGCTTTGCCGCATATCCTCAACGCCGAGATCCTTGTCGAAGAGGATGAGGTGCGCGGCAAATACCTGATCGCGGTCTACGTCAGCCGCCAGCCTCTTGAGGAGCGTAACTTGCGCCAGCAGCTGTCCGCCAGCCTGCCAGCGTTCATGCTGCCTTCCCGATGGGCGGCGCTCGATAGCATGCCACTAACGCCCAATGGCAAGTTCGATCGCAAGCTGGCCCTCGAACAGATCACCGGCAGCATTCCACAATCACGTACCCAACTGACAGGCGAGCACCAAGCCCTGGTGGCCGACATCTGGCGCAAGGTGCTCGGGCCGCAGGACATGTCCTGCGAGGACGATTTCTATTCGCTCGGCGGTGACTCGATCCTCATGCTCAAAGTCCGTTCGGAACTTGAGCACCATGGCTATGCCGTCGATCTCTCGGCATTGGGTGAGCACACCACGCTTGGCGCTTTGTCGCTGTTGCTGGAGCAGCAGGCCTTGGTCGAGGCTCGTAGTCGCGAACCGCTTGCTCCCTTCGCACTGGTCAGCGAGGTTGAACGCAAGCACCTTGACCAGACCTGGGCCGATGCCTACCCGGTGTCTCAGTTGCAGCTTGGGTTGCTGTTCCACAGCCGTGAGACGCAGGCTGCCAGAGCCTACAAAGACGTGTTCCGCTACACCCTCAGAACAGCCTGGAACGAGGCGGCATTCACCCGTGCCTTGCAAGGCGTGATCGCCCGGCATCCGGCGTTGCGTACCTGTTTCAATCTGAGTGACCACGGTAGGCCTTTGCAATTGATCAGGCATTCGCTGATGGTCGAAAGCGTACTGGCAATAGTCCATCCGCCGGTTGGAGAACATGAGCAATCTATCAGCCGCCACATGCGCGAATGGGCAGAGCACAATTACCGTTTCGCTGAGGGGCCACTGTTCAATATCAGCGTATTTCCCGATGAACCGGCGGCGACGGTCGACCTGGTTCTGAGCTTCCACCACGCGATCCTCGATGGCGGCAGCGTCGCCAACCTGATGCGCGAACTCCTGCTCAGCTATACGCGGGATGGAGACCCCGAGCTGGGCTATGCGCAGCATGACCTGCCCAACCCGGCGGTTTTCGTGGCGGACGAGTTGGCAGCGATGGACGCTCAAGAGCATCGCCGCTACTGGTGCGAATACCTCGAGGGGGCCACCCCTACCATGCCAGTGGGACTGGCCGGGCACCTGCAGGCGCCTGGTCGCGGCGTGTTCTCGTACCGCTTCGAGGTCGATCCGCAACTGGATGCGGCCTTGGGCCGCGTCGCTCGCGGCAACCATGTGCCCGTCAAGCTCTATTACCTGGCGGCGCACTGCGTGGCGCTGGGCGCCATGGCCGGCGCTCATGAGGTGACAACGGGCGTGGTCACCCATGCCCGTCCGGAAGTAGAGCATTCAGAGTATTTGCTCGGGCTGTTCCTCAACACCTTACCCGTGCGCGCCACCCTAGATGGCAGCTGGCAAGGTTTGGTCGAGCAGCTTTACAACCGCGATAAGCGCAGTCACAAACACCGCCGCTTCCCGCTGAGCGAAATCCAGCACAACAACCCGGCCATCGCCGTCACGACCGCGTTCAACTACATCCACTTCCATGTTCTGCACGACGTCGCAGTCAAGGCCGGTATCGAGATTGCAGCGTTCGAGCCGCAGGAAGAAACCAGCTTTGCCATCCTTGCCAACGTCATGCGTGGTTACTCCGGCGAAGGGGTCAGCGTACGTGTCGACATGGACGCCACACGTTATGCCGGCGAGCAGGCGCAGGTCTATGCACAGTTGTTCAGCCAGGCGCTTGCCAGTATGGCCTACCAAGCGCAGTCGGCGGTGACCCTCTGCAGGCCGCTTGCCCAGGTCGGTCGGTTGCTCGACGGTAATGCTGCGCAGGCTTTCATCCCTGTGACCCAGCGCATTGCCGCAGTGGTGCGGGACACGCCCCAGGCCATTGCTTTGGCCGGTGAACAAGGCACTTGGAACTACGCTCGGCTGTGGCAGGCTGTAGCGGCCATTGCCGGCCAGCTCAACACCCATGGTGTCGGCCACCGCGACATCGTTGGTGTGGCTATGCCGCGCTCCTTCGAACAGATTGCCACGGTAGTGGCAATTGCAGCGGTGGGGGCGGTCTGCCTGCCTATAGACGTTGCGTATCCGGCAAGCCGCGTCGAGCTGATACTAAAGGTGGCTGTGCCCAAGCTTGTGGTCCGTGCCGGCGAGATTCCTGGCTTGTCCTGGCAGGTACCCACTGTATCGCTGGAACCAGGGCCGGCAAATGTGCATCTGGCATGGCAGCCCTGTGCACGGACCGACGCAGCCGATCCCGCTTACGTGCTGTTCACCTCCGGCTCCACCGGCACGCCCAAGGGCGTGACCATGCCGCATCGCGGGCTGGCCAACTTGGTAGCGTGGCAGAACGGTATCGCCAGCGGCGCGGTGGCGTCGACCTTGCAGTACGCGCCACTGAGCTTTGACGTGTCGTTCCAGGAAATTTTCTGCACGCTCTGCGCGGGCGCCAGGTTGCAGGTGATCGACGAGGACCAGCGGCGTGATCCGGCGGCGCTGCTCAGGTACCTCGACCACCATGCTGTGGAACGGGTGTTCCTGCCCTACGTCGCGCTGCAGCAATTGGCTGAAACCGCGCTGGCTCTGGAACTTTACCCACGCGGCCTGCGCGTAGTCGCGTCCTCAGGCGAGCAACTGAGGGTCACTGCGGAGATTCGTGCATTGATGCGGCATCTGCCGGCCAGTGTGCTGGAGAACCAGTACGGGCCAACCGAAACCCATGTGGTCGCCAGCCATGCCATGAGCGGGGATCCGCAGCGCTTCCCGGCCTTGCCGCCGATTGGACGCGCCATCGACGGGGCGGGCCTGCTGATTCTGGACAGCAACGGTCATCTGCTGCCAGACGGCGTACCGGGGGAAATCTGTGCCTATGGCGAGGCGCTGGCCAGCGGTTATTACCGTGCATCCAGCGAAACTGCGAACAAATTCATTCGCCAATCAAATGTGCCCGGAGGGGTTTATTACCGCACCGGCGACATTGGGATTCGCACCGCACAAGGCCTGCTGATCAGCCTCGGCCGTAACGACTCCCAAGTAAAGGTGCGGGGCTATCGGGTCGAGCCATCCGAGATTGAGTTGAAGATACTCGACTTCTTCGAAGCACAGGGCGAGCGAGTCGAGGTAGCGGTTATCGCGCGACCGCGCGATGCACTGGATGCTTACCTTGTGGCTTATCTTGTGGGCGCTGTCGCGCACCAACCTGAACAGACTGAGGCTTTGCGCGCGTACCTGGCTGAACAATTGCCCGCCTACATGTTGCCGAACCATATCGTTGTAATTGAGCAAATGCCCAGAACACCTAGCGGAAAACGCGACGACGCCCAATTGCGGGCGCTGGAAATCCGCCAGGCCAGCAGCCGTGACTACCGGGAGCCCGTCGGTGAATATGAGCTCCACCTGTGTCAATTGGCTGCGGAATTGTTGAAGATCCCGCGTCTGTTCCCGGAGCAAAGCATTTTCGACTGCGGCGCTACGTCACTGACGGCCATGCGCATCGTTGTGCTGGTGGAGAAGCGGTATGGCATCAACGTGCCCCTGTCGGCGTTCGTCAGCGCGCCAACCATGGAAAAACTCGCCCGGTTGATCGAGCGGGGCGGCGGTCAGTTCCAGTTCGATCCACTGGTACCGCTGCGTCAGACGGGTAGCCGCAGGCCGCTGTTCTTGGTCCACCCGATGGGCGGTAACATCCTTTCGTACCTGCGCATGCTGCCGCATCTTCCGGCCGATCAGCCGTTCTACGCCTTGCAGGCCTCTGGAGTCGACGTTGGATCGCAGCCGATCCCCAGCGTCGAAGCTCAGGCTGCCGTTTATGTACAGGCCATGCGCCGTGTGCAGCCGACCGGGCCTTACCTGATTGGTGGCTGGTCGTATGGTGGCTTCGTCGCCTTCGAAATGGCCAACCAGCTGATCCAGGCTGGCGAGCAAGTAGCCAATGTACTGGTCCTGGACACCATGGCGCTGAGCCGACGGGCCAAAGGCAAGGCCAGTGACGACGGGCTACTGAGCTGGTTCTTCTGGGAACTGCTGTGGACCTCGCGTGGTTCGGAGCTGCCGGTGCAGCTAGTGCCAGCGCACATCCAAAGCTTGCAGGAGCGCTTCGACTACATCACAGACCACGCCATCGCCATCGGCGCGATTCCTGCTGGCAGCACCAAAGCGGTGATGCAACGTCTGTTTGAGGTGTATCGCAACAACTGGGACGCTGCTACCGAGTACAACTATCAGGCTCGGCGCCCGGCAGTCGACATTACCCTGGTGCGCGCCCGCGAGCCGCTGCCGCCGATTCTCCGGGAGATGCACGACACCATTCGCAGTGAGTACAACGACCCGCTCAACGGCTGGACCGCGCAGACTCGCGGCAGTGTGAAGCTGATCGAAGTTGACGGCGACCACTTGACCATCATGGAAGAACCCTTTGTGGGGCCGTTGGTGGCAGCCATCATGGAAGACATTCAACAAGGGACAGAGCAATGAACAGTAAGCCCACCGCATTGATTATCGGTACAGGCATCGGCGGCCTCGCCAGCGCGGTTGCCTTGAAGAAGGTCGGCTGGTCGGTGCGCCTCTTCGAAAAGGCCGAAAGCCTGCGTGTATCCGGCTCGGGGCTGTCGGTGATGTCCAATGCCAGCGCCGCAATGAAGCGCCTGCTCGGCATTGATCTCGGCCTGGAGCGTTACGGCGCACCGATCCGCGACTTTGAAATCCGCCACCAGTCCGGGCTCCTGCTCAAACGCCTGCCTTTTCAGGAAATCGCCGAAGAACAGGGTGCGCCCAGCGTGTGCATTTCTCGCCAGCAGCTGCAACGGGCGCTGCTCGACAACCTGGGCGAAGCCGACATTCAGCTCGGCAAACGCTTCGCCAGCGTGGAACAGTTGGCAGATACCGTGCAGGTCCGCTTCGAAGATGGTAGCCAGGCCTCGGGCGATATCCTGGTCGGTGCCGATGGCTATCACTCTGCCGTGCGCGAGGCGATCGGTGTAAACAGCGTGATTCAAGAGGCGGGCTATATCTGCTGGTTGGCACTGGTCAGGTACAGTCACCCGCAGATCACTCCCGGCTATGTGGTGCACTACTGGGGCAAGGGCAAGCGGGTAGGCATCATCGATATCGGCGGCGGCTGGGTGTACTGGTGGGGCACCTGCAACATGCCCAACCGACAGGCTCAGCAATGGCGTGGCACGCGAGCCGATGTGGCGCAGGTATATGCCGGCTGGCCCGAAATCGTGGGTGACATCATCAACGCTACGGCGGACGACGCCATCATCAGTGTCGATGCCAAGGATCGATCATTCCCCACGACCTGGTCCAAGGGGCGGGTGACGCTGCTGGGTGACGCGGCTCACCCGATGCTGACCAGTCTTGGCCAGGGTGCCGGATTGTCCATCGAGGACGCGGCGGTGCTTGGCCATGTGCTTGACGGGCAGGATGACTACGCGGGCGCTTTGCGCCGTTACGAAACCATTCGGCAACCTCGCGCCAGAGCCATCGTCGATGCCTCTCGGGCTTTGAGCGAGGTGGAACAGTACGACCGTTTCGTGCCGCGGCTCAAGCGTGATCTCGGCATGTGGCTGGCACCGGCCAGAACCATGCGTGAGCGCCTGCAGACTTCACTGCTGTTCGACGACTTGGCGGTTCGCAGCCGCTGACCCACGACTCACTATTGATAAGGGATTGTCATGAGCAAGAAAAGCGTACTCGTCACCGGGGCGTCTTCGGGGCTTGGCCAGGCGGCAGCGCTGCAGCTGGCGCGCAACGGATTTCAAGTGTTCGCAGCCGCGCGAAGCATCCAGGGCGTGTTCAACGGCGTTTCCGGGATCGAAGCCATAAGCATGGATGTGGCCTGCAAAACGTCAGTCGCCACCGCCTTCGAGCAGATCGCCAGCGCCAGCGACGGCCGGCCATTGTGGGGATTGGTGAACAACGCAGGCATCTGCGTACCGAGCCCGCTCGAATTGCTGGATGCCGATGAGTTGCGACGCCAGCTCGACACTAATGTGATCGGCCAGCTATTGGTCACCCAGGCCGCTTTGCCGCAGTTGCGTCGCAGCCATGGCCGGGTGATCAACGTCACCTCTGGCTTGGGCAGCATCGCCGTGCCCTATTTGGGCGCGTACTCCATTGCCCAGTTCGCCAAGATGGCATTCACCGATGCGCTTCGCCGCGAGCTTGTGAACTCCGGAGTGAGTGTCAGCGTGGTCCAGCCCGGGGCGATCCACACGCCGATCTGGGGCAAGTTCCTTGCCACCGGCCAACACATCCTGGCCCAGGCTGGTGAGGAAGCTCAAGCGCTGTACGGGCCGTCATTCCGTGCATTCCTTCAGCAGAGCGAGGTGTCCGCGCAAAGTGCGGTGACCACGGTGGACGCTTTCGCCGAAGTGATCGTGCAGGTCCTGACCGCACAAACACCGGCCAGTCATTACTGTGTGGGCAGTGATGCTGCGGAGTTCGTCGCCATGGCGCGTAACTTAAGTGCCCCTGAACTGGATGCGCTGTTCGCCGCGCAGGTGCCGGACGCCCAAGCATTTAACGAGGTGGCGGGAGCGATGGGATGAACATGCGCAAGCTCAAGGCCTGGCGCGAGCAGCACAGCCCTTTGCTGGCTGCGGCGATGAGCGCCGTGCACACGCGTCAGCCATATAACCCGTTCTCTGACGAGTTGGCCGATTACGATCCCGCGCTGGTCTATCAGGGCGAAAAGAAATTCAACGCGCTGTTGGGTAGCGCATTCAGGCTCGAACCGGGTGTGGTCGATGTTTCGAGCACCCGCTACGCAGGTGCCGAGCGCTCTCCTTATGGCTTCGATCTGGGCATCGCTTACCCGTGCGAGGCGTTTACCGATCTGGTCGGCCGTGCCGAGGCGGCCATGCGCAAGTGGCAGCAGGTGGAAACAGAGCTGCGTAGCGCTTTGCTGTGTGAGGTGATCACACGGCTGCACGCCGACACGTTCCTGTTCGCCCATGTCGGGATGCACACAAGCGGCCACGGCCTCTTCATGGGGTTCCATGCCAATGCCATTCATGCCCAAGCGCGCGCGCTTGAATCGGTGGCAAACGTCTGTGAAGTATCGCGCGAGTTGAGCTGCCGCCTGGATAACCAACTGGTGATCGGGGAGGGCGAGGTGCAGCGCATCGTGCGTGACTTCAGTTGCATGCCTGCGGGGCTCTCTCTGATCTACGCCGGCCAGGTGGTGCCTACCTGGGGGGCCTATCCGGGCTTGTTCGCCTCGCTCGCTGCGGGCTGCCCGGTAATCCTTGTCCCGCATGCCAATGCCATCTTGCCCATGGCCCTGACAGTCAGAGCGATCAAAGCAGTGTGCGCCCAGGTCGGCGTACCGGGCGATATCGTCAATCTGTTTCATTCCGACAATCCTGCGCACTATCGCGACGCTGCGTTGCATGGCTCGGTGCGGCTGATCGACTATATGGGGGGCAACGAGTTCGGTGGCTGGTTGCGCCAGCATGCCTGGCGCGCCCGGGTGATGACCCAGCAGAGTGCGCAAACTGCGGTGTTCGTGCATTCAACCGCAGATTATGACGGCATGCTCGAGAACCTTGCCTTCGGTTTGTGCTCGTACTCGGCACAGCTATGTACCTCGCCGCAGAACATTTACGTGCTGTCAGAGGGCATCGGGGTGCCGGGCGGCAGGGTAGCAGTCGAGCAGTTCCAGAAGGATCTAATTGCCCGCGTCGAGCGTCTGCTCGAGCGCTTTACGCCGCCGCGCGAACTGCTCGGCGCGGTGCTCGACCCAGCCTGCCTGACGCGGATCCGCGCGCTTGAGAATGCCCATTTCGCTCGTGTGCTGCGCCGTGCCGAAGCTCTTGATGATGCTGATTTCCCTCAGGCATGTATCGTCTCGCCCTCGATCATCGAGGTGCGCCCGGGCTTCGCCTCGGCCGTGGAGCATTACGCAGGCGAGGTGTGTGGGCCAGTGTCGTTCATGGTTCAGAAGCAGGGTCTGCGCGAGCTGATTTCCGAGTTACGTCATGTCGGCCAACACCACGGCATGCTGGGGTTGGGCCTGTATACGCAGGATGGCGGAGTGGAAAATGCCTTGATACAGGTTTCGGCGCAGATCGGTGCGGTCTTGTCGGTCAACTTCTGCAAGAACTTCTTCATCAGCCAATGCTCGGTATTCACCGATATACATGGCGGAGCCACCGGCCCGGCAGCAGACGTTACCTACGGAGGGCCGGCCTTTTATCATGCCCGTCTGCGCATGACCGAGCGGCGCAAGGTCCTATGAGCGGGGTAGCGCACGCAGAGCTGGCCATGGCGGTGACACAAGCCTGCTGGCCCTTCCGGCAACCGCCATCGAGCGGCCTTGCTCTGCGCACGTTACGGCTGGACGACAGCATCACATGGTCGCAAACATCTGTGCCGAATGAGCAGAGCCTGGAACAGGCATTGCCATCCCGGCGCAGGGAATTTAAGGCTGGACGCCTCTGTGCAGCTGCCGCCTTGGCTGACCTGGGCATGGATCCCACTTGGCTGGCAATTGCCCAACCTTATCGCTATGCCCGGTTTCCGCTGGGCGTGGTGGGTTCTATTTCACATGCTCAGAACCTTGCCGTGGCCTGTGCAGCAGATGCCCATTACTACGCAGGTGTTGGCGTAGATGCCGAGCCGATAGCCTCGCATCCTGAATTGTGGGGGATGGTCGCGCAGGTGATGACGACCCACGAACGAGCCTGCCTGGAGCGCATGAGCAAGGCGCAGGCATTGCGTTTCTTCTATCTGAGCTTTAGTGCAAAGGAAGCGTTCTACAAGGCGGTTTACCCGCTCTGTCACACCGACATGGAATTTTCCGAAGCAGAATTGGCCGCTTGGGATCTCCAGGGGCGTTTCCAGCTGCGTTTGACCTCGGCACGAATTGCGCCGCGGTTCATTCAGGGGCAGCTTTTCGAGGGCTATTGGGCCGAGCGCGATGACACCATGCTGACCCTGCTACCCATCAATCGCAGTACTCCATGTGGTTAGTCAGTGAGCGTTCACGAGAAGCCTAACGAGATAGTAAGGTTTACATTCAGTGCGTATGATAATAGTGTTCTAATCATACGAAGTGTATGTTGTCATGTATTGAAGCATGACCGCGCAAGAAATTTTCGATAAGGAGAGTCGGATATGTTGGGTACCTATCGTGAGCTGTTCCGGGCTAGCGGCACCAAGGGCTTTGCCCTTGCGGGCCTCTTGGCGCGACTTCCACTGCCTATGACGGGGATTGGCATCATTACCATGCTGTCCCAAATAACCGGCAGCTATGGCCTAGCGGGTGCCGTGGCAGCTACCTTTGTCCTGACATATGCACTTATGTCGCCACAGATCTCGCGCTTGGTCGACCGCCACGGCCAGCGTCGGGTGTTGCCAGCTGCCGCTGCGTTCAGCGTACTGGGCATCCTCTGGCTGCTGGCTTGCAGCTACTGGCGACTGGCGGAGTGGACGCTGTTCGTCGGCGCCGCGCTTGCCGGCTTCATGCCGAGCATGTCCGCGATGGTGCGCGCGCGCTGGACCACGATCTACCGAGGCAAATCGCAATTGCAGACTGCCTATTCTCTTGAAACGGTTCTCGACGAGGTCACGTTCATCGCCGGACCACCGATTTCGGTAGGTCTGAGCGTGGCGGTACTGCCGCAGGCCGGGCCATTGGCTGCCGCTGTGCTCTTGGCCATCGGCGTACTCGCCTTGGCGATACAAGTCAGCACCGAACCGCCTGTCGAAGCACACGATGTAGCCGGGCGGGGCAGCGATTCGGTGTTCAGACTGGCTGACGTGCGTCTGCTGGCTTTGCTGATGGTCGCCATGGGCGTAATCGTGGGTACCGTCGACATCGTGAGCGTGGCCTTCGCCGAGCAGATGGGCATGCCTGCCGCAGCCAGTGTGGTGCTGTCGTGCTATGCCATCGGTTCTTGCGCCGCCGGGCTGATGTTCGGTGCACTGAAACTCGAGACACCGCTACACAAACTGCTGCTGCTAGGCGGCCTGGCTACCGCAGCCACAACTTTGCCGCTGCTGCTGGCGGGAAACATCATCGGGCTGGCTGGCGCCGTATTGGTCGCGGGCCTGTTTTTTGCCCCAACCATGATCGTGGCAATGTCGCTGGTCGAACGCATCGTGCCCGAACGTCAGCTCACCGAAGGGATGACCTGGCTGCTCGCCGGCTTGAACGTTGGTGTGGCCGGGGGCGCCGCGGCATCGGGTCAGGTGGTCGATGCGTTGGGCGCCAAGGCCGGATTCAACGTCGCCTTGGCCGCAGGGGCCGCTGTCCTTCTGGTCGCGCTATGGAGCTTCCAGCGCATGCGCGTCCGGGCTCAGCAGGCCTCATTTTCGGTTTGAATGTCTTCAATCGAGCAGTTTGTGGCCTGCTTTCGGTCAAGTGGGCGCGCGGCTAGGCTAAAGGCTTGAATGAGCCCAGTCTGTCCAGGACAATTCGTGCTATCAGCCTGCATACGTTTACACCCGATCATGCCATTGGCGAGAAGGAATAGTTGAATGGTCCGTCGCACCCGCGCCGCGATGCAAGAAACCCGCGCACTGTTATTGGCAACCGCCCGCCAGATGTTCACCGAAGTAGGGTATGCACACACCTCTATGGATGACTTGACCGCACGGGCAGGCTTGACCAGAGGGGCGTTGTATCATCACTTCGGTGATAAGAAGGGTTTGCTTGCAGCGGTGGTAGAGCAGCTCGATGCGGAGATGGACGTGCGGCTGCGTGCGATTACCGACACTGCTGAGGATGACTGGGAAGGTTTTCGCCAGCGTTGTCGAGCCTATCTGGAAATGGCGCTGGAACCTGAGATTCAGCGTATCGTACTGCGCGACGCCAGAGCAGTATTTGGGGGTGGCTCGCCAGAGGCGCAACGACATTGCATGGAGTCTTTACGCCAGTTGATCGAACGGCTGGTGCTGCAAGGCGTATTCATCGACATCCACGCCCAGGCGCTAGCCGCTTTGATATATGGCAGTTTGGCGGAGGCGACGGTGTGGATCGCAGAGACAGAGGAGGGCGAACAGCGACTGGCGCAGGCGACTCAAGCGTTCGAGTCGCTGTTGCGCGGGGTCTTGAAATAACGCTTAGACCCATGGCCACTCCAAAACGCGTCGCCTGGAGGGAACGTCCAGGCGACGCAGTATCAAGGCCGGTGGCGTTCAAGCTTATGTTCGCTGCCAGCGGCAAGGCATGTTCAATACTGGTCGGAGCGCACCCATTTACCTATACCCACGTTTCTCCAGGTGGGCGCTACAGCACTGGAGAGTGCGCCTGAGCGCGTTCGGGATGTATCAACGTTGTCAATGTCTGCGAAAGACACCGTTACGCGCTGGTCTTTGTAATTCAAACTCCTGAGCACGAATGTGCCGTTTTTCTCATCGATGCTCTCCAATATGCCTTGAGCCGCTAGTGGATTTCCGCCTCCTGTGGTTGTCTTGCGCCAGACCAAGAGATAGCGATTGAGCGACTGCTTGAGCTCAGCTGTGACCTGGGCACGCATGACATAATCGTTGACATAGGCTTCACATGCTTGTTGCACAGGGCGGGTAATGTTCCTGATTTGCCGCTCACGGTCGTAGAAATCCTGATAAGGATCTGCTTTGGACGACGCTGAATCGTAGATCACATTTCGGCGACGCAGGTGCTCAGAGATATCATTTGAAGCCAGCTCGGCCGCTGCAGCGTCAGCAATGGCGTCAGTGCCATTTTCACCTGATGTTGCTGTGCTTGCATCATGGGTCACTGATTCAAGGGCTTTGTCCAAGGTACTCGCGGCCGCGTCTTGCATCTTGTAACAGGCTCCACAGGCAGCTTCGTAGACGATGAAGGCAGCTTCATGAGCATTTTCATCATCGTTCACCAACGCTGCATCCAGTGCTTTACGGGCTTTGTCTCGGGCAACGATAGGCGCGCCCAGTTCAAGAGCGGCAACAAAAACGCCCCAGACAAGCGCGTATACCTGGGCATCCCGCAGCGCTCGCACGACATCCGGAGCCGTGGCGACATGCTTGTTTTCAGTGATGACAGCGAGCCGTTGTTGCACCGAGTCATAGGTTTGGCAATCACGAATACTTGAGAACAGCGCATCCAGTTCTGTAGCCATAGTCCGAATCCTTGTGACCGTGGGGTGGGAGTGTGCCGAAACTTCCGTTTGCTGGCGCGCCTATGTTCAGGCTGGGGCTCGAAAGGCTGCTACTGGCATTTGTGAGAGTTGTAGTGGTCAACTCATCCCGGACACGGTTTTGAGTTTTTCTTCTGCTTTCGCTGGAGCTAGTCCATCGTTGAACTGATGAGGCCGGATCCAGTTGTAATGGCCCATTAGGTATTGGCCAATGTCTCGTTGAGCTTGCTGCCCGGTCAGGTAGCCCGTGGTCGGTATCCACTCTGATTTCAAGCTGCGGAAGACTCGCTCCATCGGTGCATTATCCCAACAGTTGCCTCGGCGGCTCATGCTCTGGCGTATGCGGTAGCGCCACAGTCTCTGGCGGAACTGACGGCTGCCATATTGCGATCCCTGGTCGGAATGGAACAGTAGTCCTTGAGGCTTTCCACGCTGTTCGTAAGCTACGTCCAGCGCTTTGACGACTAAGTCTGCATCCGGCTTCTCTGATAAGGCCCAGCCCACCACTCTGCGTGCGTAGAGATCCAGTACAACTGCGAGATAGTGCCATTTGCCCTGAGCCCAGCCGTAAGTTATGTCTCCACACCAGACCTGATTTGGCGCTTCGACATCAAACGCTCTGTTCAAGGTATTCGGAATATCTGGCCGCTCCACTGTGGCCTTTTTGTACGCATGTGATCCTGGCTGCTTGCTGATCAACGCCAGCTCACGCATCAGGCTGCGTACCTTGAACCGCCCGATTTGCTCACCTTCTTCTTGCATCATTGCCATGATGGTACGGCTGCCGGGCGCACTTCGACCTCGCGTGAACAACTCATTCACTCGACTGCGCAACCGCAGTCGTTCAACGTCCGGAGTTCGCCTTCTGTGACGATGTGCGTAGTAACTTGAGCGAGTGACTTCAAACACTTCGCACAAACAATCAACGGGCTCATGATCGCTGAGCTGGCGGATCAGCGCGTACGCTCGAGATCTTCCGACATCAAGAGCGCGGTAGCCTTTTTAAGTATCGATTTCTCGCGTTCAAGGCGCGTGATCCGGGCTTCCAACTCTTGGATTTTTTGCTGCTCTGGCGTCAACGCTTTGCTGGCCGGCGTAACGCCGCCGCGCTCCTGCTGAAGCTGATTAACCCATCGGCGCAGTGCCGACTCGACCAAGCCGAGCGAACGGGCCGCTTCGGCATGGCTTTAGCCTTGATCGAGCACCAGGCAGGCAGCTTCGCGCTTGAACTCAGGGGTAAAGGTACGGCGTTGCTTGGTCATCGGACACCTCTCTGTGGCGAGCATTCTCGCCTAAATGGGTGTCCGGGGTTAGTAGACCACTACACAGCTTCGGTGTATCCGATACTGGAGGCGTCATTCCGTTCCGCAGGCCTTCTCCAAGTCATTAGGCCGGAACAATAGCTAAAAGCCATGACGCATCCAAGCCTAGGGCTGGCTCCACAGGTATGGGTAGGGCATCTTCTTATCCGCTCGGCCCAGCGACCAACGCGCCACCAACACAGGCGAGCAGAGCATTGATCGAGGATGCCGTTCCTGGATCTGGCGACGGTCAAGCTTGGGATGTATCGAAGCTTAATCGGGGATAATGGCCGGTCTCAATGGCGACACTTAGGATCTGATCAAAGGCCGAAAGCAACTTGGCCTCAGACGAGCAATACCGGGTCATTCGCTCGAACTCCGCATAGTCAAAGAAAACTACCGGCAACCCGAATTTTTCCATGGTTTTGATGGCCAGATCGCTGTAGATATCAAACTTGTCGAGAAAAAGCTCCTTCACCACGACCACACCCACCAAAGGGCGGGCAGACAGATCAATGTCGAGCTTCTCGTTATCCGCGAGCTTGAGCTCAAGGCCGGTGGTTCGTCGAATGCACGATACTGCGCCCCCGACCTGTGAAAGCCCCCCTTTAAGCTGACTCACCGACTTGCTTTGCTTTCGCTCGAGTGAAGTTCTAAGGCCTTGATCAGTGTTAGGGCTATCTTTCGCCTGGATGAGCAAGGTGCAGTGAGTCCCAGCCACTGCAATGTCGACGAGTTCCTCGTTGTCGGCCACCTTCACGGGTGAGTGAACAATCTGCCTAGGTGTGTAGGCGCGCTGCAGGAGCATGATGATATCTAACTCTTGTTGAGCGCCCGGCTCGGGGCGCTGAAGCGTGGAGCGTGAGAAACCCGGAGACCCCAGATAGCCATGCGCATCTTCGCGCATATTGTAATGAACGAGGTCAACCGGTAATAGGGTGTCGCTCAGCTTCACTGGAATGGCTCTGCAGTCATCATCGTCACTGCGCCAGGCGAACCACTCGTGCGCGCGCTGCATCAACTCAACACCATCGCTTCGGGCAGCTTTTGCACAGGACTGCAAAGCAGCTCGGAAAGCGGATAGCTCAGCGTAAGCGTTGCAGGCAAACACCTCACGATTGTGTTCGTCAAAAAAGCAAACATCGAATGCATTCGGTAATTTCTCGAGCGCTTCTGGCAATCGCTCACCAGCGATCAGTGGAGACAAGATAGTGAGGGGGCTGTCGGCGTTGTCAAAAAAAGCCGTTACTACAGCCATGCAGGGCTGTCCGCTGATCTGCGCCGGCGCCAGGTAGAACTGGAACTCACCTTCGAGCTTGGCGGTTAGGATGCTCTCTTTCGACGCCTTGATGATGAGCACTGTGCGGTTCAGCCCCGACTGCTGGCTACTTAGGACACTCAAGCCCCCTGAGAACGTCGCAACGGAAGCCGCGAGTTCCGGTCTCATGATGGTCAGATACATGTTCGCTCCAAGCTCAATCGCTAGCTCCAGGTCGAGTTTTAGTCGCCGCGCCGTGCGGACGTTGAATTCACCGACTCAGAGCTCGTAAGGAGGCGCACCTACTGGCAGCAGAGTACGTCCAGTTCAAACCCAAAGACTGAAGATCCGGGGTAAGGACTCGGAGAGGTGATAGGGCCACCGACGGGGTGCGCCTAGACGCCGCGGCACTGAGTCAAGCGAAGGTGTTTCTCATGAAACCTTCCGCCCAATCTGGAAGAGCGCGGCCTCTATAGATCGTAGATCCGGGAAACTGACAGGCCGCTCAGCCTTGGCAAGTGCAGCACCCAGTAACCAATTGGCCCTCACGTTCCAGAGGTAATGGTCAGCAGGGTCGCTTCTCAGTGTGGTGAAGACGGATCTATCGGGGTTCCTAAAGGGCGCCATTTTTCCGTTCCCTGGCAGGCAGCCGAATCTCAGCGACGATGGCAAGCTGTTCACTGGCTGCCTCAGATCGTCTACCCACCAGCGGCGTACCAGCCAGGCCAAAGCAGCGGCGACTCGGCTGTCGTAGATGATGAAATCTTCAAGCAGAAGAGCGTAGACCTTGGTCATGCCAGAGTTGAAGCGCAAGTTGGCAATGGTTGTGGTGTCATCGCCCCGTGAGTGGTCGAAAACAAAAGTGTTGAGAATCGCGTGTAATCCAACGTGGTTGTGCAGCAGCCAGGGCTTGTTACCTTTGTTGTTTTTGTTGGAGTAGACACCTCCCCAGTGAAAAATGGCGGCTACTGCTCCTGCGAGCTCAACGTGCTTGGCAGCACCGCCGGTGTAGGCTTTGCGAAGCTCATGCTGAAGCGTCCTAAGGACGGCAGCGTTTGTGGCCAGGTCGCTATTGCGTAGCATCGGAGGTACGACAGGGTGTCGATACGGGAATCCTGGAACCGATGGCGGAAGTGGAGCTTTAGCCCTGGGGGGCCATTGGTACGCGCTCAAGGCATCGTGGAGATGGACATAGGACGCAGTGTCCGGGACTGCAAAATGGATAGGAGCGCCATCCAGCCTGCGTGCCAGCCATTCGATAAAATCGACGACCCGTCCAGTGGTGTATTGGCTTTGGTGCATACGCTCTTTAGAACTCAAAGACGGAACGGTTAAGCCTGAAACCCGAGGCTCATGCTGGTAACGTGACAAGATAGTAAGTGTGAGCTTTCGTGCTCACTCTTGGCATATCACGCATCCGAAAGCACCGACCTCGGTGCAGGCAGCAAAAAAGGACGACAGCAACCAATAAAGCTGGACGAAGTAGGGGCTTGGGGTACGCCCCGCCTCGATGTCTTTGAAGGCTTGTTCAACAGCAGTTTTGCTCAGTGATGAGGTGACGATGGCCACCCGTTTGAAGGTATGAGGGGCATTCCGGCAGAACTCAACCGCAGTTCTGGAGGCCGCGGGTGTACCGCGACAGGTACGATGAATCCGCGTCGTCACTCCACCATTGCTATAGAGCCGATCCCAAAGGGCGAACTTGTTGGCCATGGCGGCAGCGGGTAATGCGAGATTGCCTAGGTTCTTAATGGCCTGGCTCACAGAAACGTGAAACGCGCCGGCGCCGAGCGTGAGATCGCCATGCTTTGCGTGATAGAACGTGATCCTTGGGGCAGCAGGATCCGTGCGAAATCCTATGAAGTCAGCCCACTCATCACCGAGGTCATCGCAGACCATGACATCGTCATCGGGAGCGACCGTCGACAGTACCGCGCCGAAAGTGGAGTCAGGATCGAACATCCGTTGGGCAGCAGTGAATGCGCCTTTCTCATCCGTCACGGTCGCGAGTTCTGCATTTTCGAACAGGTAACCAAGGAACTGGCTGCCACCGTTGATCAAGGAGTCGTCCTGGTAAAGGCTGCCGTCCAGGTAGGCAAACCGTGGTTCGTCGAACAGGATGATGAACGTATCTTGTTTGTCGATGAACTGCTTAAGCTGGACGCGATCCTCGTCGGCCCCGAGAGCAAACTGGGTGTCTTCGACGTAAACATCGGCGAGCAACGGGAGCGTGAGGCGTTTCAAGGCGATTCGTGTTTTGTTGATAGCGATCTCACCGACTTCAACGCCTGTCGCAAGTTTTGACAGCAGCAGCTTACCGCTGACGTTTTTAGCGACCCCCAACACCTCAGTCAGTTCGGCGAGTATCGGATCGACCTCTAGCTTCGGCAGCTCTCGATAGACTCCACCATCCCGCTTTACCAAGCGGATGATTTTGTCATCAAAGATGGCCTGCCCAAGGATGGCGGTGTCTACTGCCAATTGCGTAGGGTTGGCCGTGAGATCCGATAACTCCAGTGGTCGCGCGAACGCTTCCAGGAAAGGAGACGACGATGGCCCTCCAGCTCGAGGCTGCAGGCGGTCGATGATACTGCACGCAAAATCAACCATTCCCAGATATCCAGCACGATCTGCCCGAAGCGAAATTCGACCGGTTCGCGGTGTCGTAGAGAAGTGCTCGTCCGCTTCAGTAAAGCTATAGCCCAGAGGGGCAAATCGAGCCGAGGAGGCCATGCCCACATTGTTCTGCAAATTCTCGCCTTCGAGCGTTTTGCTGCGCAACGCAAAGCGAGACAACGTCATATGCCGTAGCCGAACCTTGGCAAAAACGGAGGCCTCGCTGGTGAGCCCGCGATCGACATCCTGAGCGCTGATACGCTGCAGGTGACGCTTTGCGAAATCAGCGGGGATTTCGAGCTGGGATTTGAAAATGGCGACGTAATCACGGTGCTCCACGATCAGCAAATACCCGGTTACCCGATCGATCACATCATCTGCGCCAGGTAGGAAAGCGGGTGTCTTGTCGAACTGGAAGGACAGAGCAGACCAGAAGGATGCTCCTTGTGGCTCTCGAATGAACGAGAAAAGGTTGTTCGAGGGGGACGTGTGGGTTGCTCTGATTGCTCGGAACAAGCCTGTGATCGCGACTGCTGTGATCGGTGCTTTTTGGCGGTAGAAGTAGCAAGATTTGCTGGCTTGAAGCTCGTCAATCATGTCCGTGTCCCTACGACGGGTATGAACCGTAAAGTCCGTGAGACCGAACGGTAGCCCAGTGCCATTACGGCTGTCCAGCGGACACGGATACTGACTCCCCCCTCTACACGGTTTCAAAAAGGGCGACAAGACAGCCCACCTATGCGGTCGCAGTTTCTGGAGTTCGTTTTGCCTGGAAAGCCCTACGGCAGAGAGATGATGCTCAGGCCGATGGCATTTTCGCCTGTTAGACTCTCGACTTTCTGCGGTGTGAGTAGCGGATGCCAATGGGGTGGCGACCTTCTTTGCTCTCGCGACTGTGCGAGAGGTCGGCACCCTGGTGTCTGCCTATCGATAGTACCCGCACAGCGTAACGCTCTGTGGGCAGACGTAGCCGACAGCTTCAATCAAAGGTGAGCAGGAGAGGAACGGCGATTTCGCGTCCTGAATTCGGGTTGTGGAGTGTAGGGTTTTGCGGCTCAATATGAATCGTCTTTTCCCTCCATCATCCAAGGAATTTCATGATACAGAGGTACGACAGCTCAAAGGTGGTTGTGAAGCGCTTTTTCACCCGGCCCTATGACACGCCTGAACGGGGCGAAAAGCTCATCAGAGAAGCGTTGACCCTGTGCTCCCTCGGCTACCTCAATGATAGCTATCCCGTCAGCGTATTTGCACAAAACAAATTGCTTAAATTGATTCGGTACTGTTCAGGTGGCCAGATTTCCGCGTTCTACGAAGACCTTCAGCAGGAAGTTCATGCTCTTCTCGTGGGCTACTTGACCTTTCAAGCGACAGATGAGCCAGAGGTCGTAGCGGTTGAGATTCTCGCTCAGCTATCCAGGCATGAGCATGTGGCATGTGAGGCTGGCGCGGTACTGCTGGAGTGGCACAGTAAAATGCTGGAAGAGGTTGGGACAGCATATGAGTAAAGTCTGGTTGACGCTTGCTAAGCGCACCAGGAGCTAAAGGCATGTTGGCGCTCAGCCTGATAGCGGCTCAAACAAGCGGGGCTCGCGCACGACTGCTCCAAACGTGATCGTAGGTTATTGTGGCGATCCGCAGCATGGCCTTCAGCAAGGGGGCTATGTGCCCCGGATTTTGGAAGTGGGAATAATCGCCAAAAAATTGAGAGCGTTCATTGCGTATGAACCATGGATAAGCTGGATTACTGCTAGATATATCAAGGGGCTGCGATAGCAGCCCCTTGGTCATCTCGCCTACTTTACGTAAGCCTTCTCTTCCGCAACCCCAAACTGGTAGGTTACTTGGCGTTGAATCGCCTGGCGGTCACCTACTTGAATCATGTAATTAATGCGCTCGATGTCCAAATCTTTGGCGCACTGCTTTAGCGTTTTTGCGATATTGTAATGGATCTTTCGTACATCCTCAGAATAGTTGAAATTATATCCTGGGTAGTCAATCACCCAAACAGTATCGACGCTATCCAGTTTCACCCACTCTTCTTCGGCGAAAAACTTGTAAGCCTTCTTGCGAACAGCGTTCGCATTTTCAATGTCAAGCGACAGTGTTACATGAGTCATTTCGATTTCCTTAACGACCTTACTACCGGGATGCAGCAAGTTCGAGAAGATCATGTCAGACACTTTGTTCCACTTTCCAGCACTGATGAGTGCCTGAGCTCACAATGTCCTCCGTACGCTACAAAGTACGCGCACGCCGTGGATTGTCCGCGTCAGAGGACATTCGTGCTGGACAGGTCAAAAGCGGACGATATCATTGCGCCACCAGTAAGGACGTGGCCGCATGACAACAGACGCTATCGCACCAGGAAGCGAAATCCTCAAGAAGACACAACGCGGGCTAAGCGCAAACCTGCTTCGTGCCATGCAGGTTTCCGGCATCACCGAGAATGGCGAGCCCAAGAAACTGACGCAGCAGCACCTCTCCAAAGACTCAGGCATTGCGCGATCCACGATCAGTAAGTATCTGACGCAGCACACCGACGCCAACCCTGACCTTGAGACACTCTGCCGCTTGGCGTCCGCGCTTAACATTTCTCCAGCACTGCTTCTGATGAGTGAAGAGGACTGGCTCCAGCTTGCACGTGCACTACTCGAAGTCGGTCATGTGCGGAATAACGAGTCTATAAGCTCAATGATTGAGGCGCTGGGGAATGAGCAAAATAACCGCCCTATGACCCGGGCTGCCACGGTGCTACGTATGGCCAAGTACGTGGGCGTCGAAAATCGCTCTGATTCGATCTTGGGAAGGAAGGTTCAGCAGGGCATTCTCGCCACCGCTGCTATGCCGGCGCATCCGGATTTCGAGCAAGGCATCTACACACATCTTTTACCTCTGTGCATTGTGATGGGTGCACGGATCATTGACCGGGGAGTAGCCCATGAATCTTGATGAAATCCTATCGACCTCCAGCATCGAGGCTATTCTATTGGTCTCTGATGCCGAGGATATCAGTGCTGTTGTGAATTACCTCACCGACAACGGGGAAGGTCGACTAGCGTTGGATGGTGACGTCTGCAAGCGTCTCGTGGCTGCCCGTGATGCAGGTCGCTATACAGAGTCCGATCATCAGCTGATCGCAAAAGAGATTCGCCTGTTTGGTGGCAACTCGCTGCTCAACCTGTTCCGCAAAGAAGGGGTTGCATATGACGAAATCGTCAGAGATGTAGCCAAGCACCTCAAGGTCAATTTCGCAGACGATCCCGTCAGCGTGATTGAGCAGGAGATTCTCGGAAAAATCCTGTCTCGTGCATTCGAGCAAATGACTGATGCGGAACGCAAAGCGATCTTGGATGAACTGGGGGTCGCAAGTTACTCGACTGCAGGCCCAGCAGCAGCGATCGCCACCATTTGCGCCGCGAAAGCTGGAGGCTTTGCCACCTACAAGATCGCAGCGATAGTGGCGAATGCCATTGCTAAGGCCATTCTCGGCAAAGGGCTTTCGTTTGTAGCAACGGGCCAGCTTATGAGGAGTATAAGTGTTGCGATTGGGCCTGTCGGGTGGGCGATTACTGCACTGTGGACAGCCGCTGACCTTGCCAGTCCTGCCTACAGGGTTACGGTTCCATGCGTTGTTCAGCTGGCCTACATGCGCCAGAAAGCGATCATGGCACGTACCGTCAAAACCTGCAGTCAGTGCCAGCATCCGATCGCGAATTCAGCGCGTTTTTGCTCAGAATGTGGCAAGGCTGCGGCTGCTTAATTACTAGTTCGTTAGGGTAGGGGTGCCTACCCCCAACAAGAGGAAGTACATGCAAGGAACAATCAAGTTAACGACCTACTGGCATAGGGTCGAGTCATTTGAAATGACACGGGAAGACCTTGAGCGTTTCCGGGGTCATATCGTCTCAGAATCGGATGAGCCCATCCGAATTGGAGCCACTGTCTTTAGGTGCGTAAGGGGTTTCATGTGCTTCGCAGATAGCGGAGTGCCTGAGGAATTACACTTCCTTGAGTCCCCCGCGCAAATTGTCGATTTGATTGACGCTGCGCTGAGTAACCTGTCGTCGTGTTAAAGTGCAGAGCCTGCGGATTCGGGACGTTTTCGTAGCCACGTAGGATCGGGACGCTTCGAACGCTCTCAGTCTCTTATGCACCATGATTCAGGTGTCTTGGAAAAAGGGCCGAGATGGCATGGCAAATTACGAATGTTGGCATGCCTCAACATCGAGAACTCATTTTCATGAAGATGAATCTGATAGGACGCTTAGCCTTGAGTGCACCTACCATGCGCAGCCCGCCTAGGCGGAAGCCAGTAGCTTGGCGCGAAAGCTTGATTTAGCCCTGCTCATCTTAAAGGGAAAAAAGGCGCTGAAATCAGCGCCTAAATGAGAGGTGCAGACTTTACGGAAAGTTTTCCGGATCGGGGCCAAGCCTCCGATATTGATTCAATTCATTAATGAGGTGCAAATCCTCAAGTGGCAGTTCAAAATCGAAGACCCTGATGTTCTCGCTAATCCTCGACGGGGTTACTGACTTCGGAATCGCTATGAGCCCTTGGTCTAAGTGCCACTTAATGATCACCTGGGCGGCTGTACGATTATGCTTCGCTGCAATTTGCTGGATAACAGTATTGCTCAGGGCTTCACCTTGACCGAGAGGGCTCCACGATTCGGTTTTGATCCCAAGCTGAAAATGGGCGTGCTTCATTGCTCCTTGAGAGAAAAATGGGTGCAGTTCAATTTGGTTCAGCACTGGCTTTACGCCGCTAGAACCTACGAGTTCATCCAGTTGGCCTTTCGTGAAATTCGAGACGCCGATCGACCGAGTCTTGCCCGTCATGCGAGCCTCGATCAATGCTTGCCAGGTTTCCAGGAAGAGTCCCTTGTCTGGCGCAGGCCAGTGGATGAGCAATAGATCGACATAGTCCATCTTCAACCGTCCGAGGCTTTCATCGATCGCCCGTAGGGACTTTTCATAACCTTGATCAGCGTTCCATACCTTGGTAGTGATGAAAATTTTACTTCGGGGTAAGGCAGCATCTCGGATGCCAGCGCCCACACCCTCCTCATTCCCGTAGATCGACGCCGTATCCACATGGCGGTAGCCGACTTCTAACGCATGCCGGACGGCTGTGCGTGCTTCTACCGGGCTCGCCTGCCAAACCCCCAAGCCCAGCTGCGGAATACGATTGCCGTCGGAAAGCTCAATAAGCGGTTGATTAACCATAATCATCTCAATTCGTTTTGGAAGATGTTTAGAGCCAGCTTAAGCTGACTTGCGCCGTTGGATCCTTTCCACTCCAACGGAGATACTCATCAATACAATGCCAAGTACTGCGAGGATGCTCGCTACCCAGCCTGTAGACGCCCAGCCCCAACCGGTGGCGATGGCCCAGCCGCCGAGACTTGCGCCAATGGCATTGGAGATGTTGAAAGCGCTGTGATTCAAGGAGGCCGCCAGAGTCTGAGCATTTCCTGAGACATTCATGAGTCGAACCTGCAAGGCGGGGACAAGCGCAAAGCCGCAGCCGACCATGAATAGCGTGGCCAGTGTTGCTATAGATGAAGCCGAGAAGAGGGAGAAGAAGGCCAAAAACACCACGTTCCAGGCCATGATGTAAAAGATCGCAGGCACCAGCGCCCGATCTGCCAGGCGACCCCCAATGAGGTTGCCGGCGATCATTCCAAGACCCCACAACGCTAGCACCATCGGCACTTGATCAATGCGGAAGCCTGAAACCTCGGTCAATGTGGGTGTGATGTAGCTGTAGACGGCGAACATGCCACCGAACCCAATAGAAGCTGTTGCGAGCGTCAGCCAGATTTGGATTCGTTTGAAACCTGCGAGCTCCGCAGTAGGGCTCGCAGCTTCGTCTTTGGGAATGGTCGGGATGAAGTACCAGAAAAGGGCCATCGAGATGGCGCCCGCGGCGGCCAACGCACCAAATGTCACGCGCCAACCCATGAGCTGGCCAATCCAGGTTGCGACAGGGACGCCGATGACATTCGCAGCTGCCAGGCCTGCCATAACATACCCCGCGGCTTGTGCTTTTTTATCATCACCCACCAACGTCGCCGCAACCAGGCATGCAACACCGTAGTAGGCACCGTGCGGAAGGCCACCAATGAATCGTGCGACGATCAGTGATGAATGATTCCATGCAAGAGCGCTGGCGGCGTAGCCCACCGCGAAGAGTGCCAGCAATGAAATCAAAAGCATCTTTCGAGGCCAGCGTGCGGCGAGGACGGCGATCAGGGGGGCGCCGATTACAACACCGAGTGCATAGGCGGTGATGTAGCTACCCGCGGTGGGAATGGATACGTCAGTTGCCTTGGCGATGTCTGGCAGTAAGCTCATAGAGACAAACTCACCAGTACCGATAAATAGCCCGCCCAATCCGAGGGTAACGATTGCAGTCGTTACTCCATGGGCCGCAGGGACGGATTGAGCGTCGTGGGCCGGCTGAACGGCTTGAGAAGTCATATGGGTACCTAAAAAGCGGTAAAGGCTTCACGCCCGTACCGCTTCCTAAATCGCGTCTGATGCGTCCCGCTGGGATCTCGGTGTTTTTGCGCCAGGTGGCTATCGAGATCCCAGCTGCCATCCGGCTAGTCTGTGACAACCCGCAACGTTGACACATTGACTAGGAAACTTTCCCCTCTCGCAGCTTGAGGACAAATAGTGATGCAGTTACCGGCTTGATCCTCGAGATGGGTGATCTTACCCAGGGCTATATCAGTCGGTTGATCGAGTCCATTGTCGATCACGCAATCTGAGGCGTACATGTACATTCTGTTCTGTTTGTCGTGTATGAGGTTCAGTCGGGCGTGAAGCGCACCCCAGTGCCGGGCTGGCTCAGTTGCGATGAACGAACCCTCATTCTGCGATTCAGGCATTCGCACAAGGTTATGCTCCCGCAGCTCGCAAACCAGCACGCCGCGGTGAAGTGGATGAGCGACGTAGGCAATAGGTGCGGTCAATGGTTGAGGCATCAAATGGGCGCGTCCATGGCTGTCAGTGCGCACCTTGAATAATTTTCCGTTGAAATTGATCAGGCATACTTCAGCCCCGGCTAACGGCTGATCATTGGCGTCAACTACCTTGAACATGTAGCTAAGGGCTTTGGCAGAAGAGGACTCCGAGGTCGAGATAGCAAAGGCCTGATCAAGAGCAGTCTGCAGGGCCTGCGCGGCGTCGAGCTTTAGTTGCTCGATTAGCTGGGGCTCTTCGCTTCCCCCTTCCATGAACTGCACTTGTTTGCTCCAAACCAGCAACTGAGTCGTCGGCTTCTTTTCCCAATTCAGCAGTACTTGCCCACTAACCTGCAAGGTGTGTAAAGATGGGCTATTGATCGTTATCCGCAGGATCACGGAGCAAGAGACTACTCCAGGGAGGTCACCCCTGATCCTCATTGTGTACTTCTGGTCGTCCCACACCGCGGTTGGCAAGTGAATATTTGCCGCCTTTAAACCTTCCAGCACGTCTGACACAAAGGGTGACAGTGACTGCTGTATCCTTGCTGCCGCGGCGGTGAGCTGGTTCTTGCGCAGAGCATTCATTTGCGCCTCGGCGAGCATGGCCTCTTGGTCACGCGCTATCTGCGCAGCGTATCTGCTGGTGTCAAACTTGATCGCCAAAACCGGCTCCTCACTTGGGGTCAACCATGCACGTAGCTCAGCGCAGACTTGGCCCATGGTTGGCCTCAGCGACGGAGTGAACGCGGTCGCGCTGGCCACGAGCTTGTCTAGTTGCGCGCATTTTTCAGCCATGGGTAGGTAAGTACCGATCCGGAAGGCTGGATGATGCATTTCATACGACCCCGGGAGGGGAAAGGCTTGCTGTGTAGCGAGTACCCAAAGTGTTTTGGCGAGGGAAAACACGTCGGCAGGCTTACCGTCAGCTCGGTCAGCATCGTTGAGCATTTCGGGCGCCATGAAGAACAACGGGCCAATGCGTTCGTTCGGCTTCGTTTCTCCGCTCTTGCCCTCAAAAGTCACAAGGCCGAAATCACCCACAGTCCAACGTCGCTCAAAATAGAACAGATTATCGGGCTTGATGTCACGGTGTGAGAAACAGCGTGAGTGCAAGGCCTCGAGGACAACCGCAATGTCATGCATCGCCTCTACGACCGCATGCAAGGAGGGACTGCTGCCAAGTTGCTTAGCGATTGGTATCGCCAGCCCCATTACCAACCAAGGTTGCTGCTCAGGGGTGTCGCCAGTACTGGCATCGAGTACCCGAATGACGCCAGGAATGTCGGAGCATTTTCTGAGTGCCTCGATTTCGTCTCGGAAGCGATCTGTACGTGCTCCACGAGATCCCGGCTTGAGGAGTTTTAGCGCCCCCTCAACCCCATCCTTTTTCGCACGGTAAACATCGCCATTACCGCCACTGCCGAGGCGGCGATTCATCTGATACACCCAACCGTTCACGCAAAGAGGTTGGTTCCTAGCACCGTTTTTTTTGCTCATGGCGTGTTGAGACTCATTGAAGAAGGCGACAGAACCGACGAGTCCACGCCACAAGGTCAGTTGGCAGTCAGTGATAAAGCAACGATGCCGGATTCATGCCACTTGTGGGGCAACTTCGAGGATCTCCAGCTTTGACTCGGCCAGCGAGAAATCCGCCTTCAGGTAGTGAGGCACAACGCCGCAAAACTCTGGTGCGCCCTCCAAGACGAAGCCATCGCCAAACAGTATCGGAGGGCGTTTCGGCAGCCGGTTGAGCGTCAGCGCTAAGGTTTTCTGCTCCATGATCCATTTGTTGTTCTCGATCAATGCAGGGATAGAGGTGCGGAAGTACTCCGGCCCTTGGATGGCATTGATCTGATCGACAAATGCATATGGCTGCGTTCGAAAAACTCGGCCTGTCGCTTCTTCCAAAAAGGCACCAGGTCAAATATCAGGTCATCACTGTAGGGCAGGGCACCGGATTTCGAGCGGCGGTCAAGCTCTGTCACCGCATTATGAATGAGTGCAGCTTCGAGACTGATTGCAGCCATCGCGCGCATTTGGCCTGCGGCCGAAACTGCCCCGCCACCGTACCTGCGGTTCTTCAAAGCATCTTCTACTCGCCGGCAGCTTTCTTTAAGCATCTGAGGCGGCATATTGAGTAGCAGGGTGCAGAGACCTGCGGCGAGCGATACCCCATGAACGGCCTCGGGCTGCTTCGCAGCGGCAGAAATCGCGTTGATGATGGAGTGGTACTCCGGCACTGTCGAATTCTGAAGGAAACTCAAGGCCGCCCGTTCGGCGTCGCGCCGTGCATTTTTTGGCAACTTTTCATCCATGAAGAGGGGCATGACATCCCGCTGTTCCTGGTAGGTTGCACAGGTCTCAAGCATACTGCCGAGGTAAATAGGCGACTTGAAGAGCACACGCCCGCGCTGGAGATCACGACTGTCAAAGAAGCTTAGCGAGATATGCTCGATTGGCTCGTGGAAATTCGGTTTACTCAGGGTGAACCCCACCTGCCACGGGTACTGCACAGTAGGATCAGCGTGATCATACGGTTGAATGAAGTGATCCAGCTTCAAGTCATGCTTCAAAGGCCTGATGGCAGCATTCGTTTCGCTCGGGTCTGCAATCAGCCGAAAAATGTCTTGAAGGGTTTCAGGCCTCTGATGGAACAGTTCATGTCTACCCAGTGCCGCATCTCGTGCGCTAGTGGGGTAAGCACCTTCTCGGCGCCATCGACCAGCAACAGCCCAGCGTTCCAATCGGGGTTAAAGACCGCATTCGCAAGATTTACGAGGTCGGGCCTTTCGGCTCGCTTCAACCTGATGGTCTGTGTGAAGTGCTCATAATATGCAAGGGTGCTATTGCTGCGCTTGATGCCAGGCATTCGACGAGTCCGTAGGCCAATGCTGAGGGAAAGGGCCTGTATTTTAACCGAAGCGGCGTGTAATCCGAAGATTGAGAGCTGCGTGTAGTGATCATTTTTCGGCGATCACTATCAACGCCAACCAGCGCCCTAGAGGCGTCGCAAGCGGTGATTATCGGGCTTGGTTTTCAGCGGAATCTTTCGACTACACAGGGGTCAGCTCAGGGTCAGCACAACATGGGCCGCCATTCTTTCCGCGCTTACATCCGCTGCCCTTCGTCCTCAACGTAGCCATAGTCGGCAATTGTGGGAGCAGGCCCCCCATCCGGAATGATCGCGCCAGGCCGCAGCCCGGCACGACCGTCAGCTTCAGTTATTGGGGCTGTTCATCCTCGGCGCTTGGTGATGGCTGGTCGATTACCGTGAGCCGGGTTGGTGACGGCCAGGGCGTTTCCGACGCTGTAACCCCGTCAGGAGTAGGGGCAAGTGACCATATCCGCGCCTCGATCCCGTCGTTCTGCAGTTTTCGCATAAAGTAACGAGCTTGGAGTGCGTCATGCGTTGCAATCACCACCTGGAAACCATGATCGACAATGTAATCCCGAAGCACATCGAATACAGATGCAGCATGCACCAGGTCATGATGCTGGGTTGGGTCGTCAAGAAGCAGCCCGCGCCAAGAAGACCACTGATGATCCATTGCCATTGACAGCAGGAAGGTCAGTTGCAAATCGGTCAGCTGAGCCTCGCTAGCTATCGCGGGTACTGGAACCTGTTCGCCATGAAGCGGCACCGACACTTCAGCTCGCTCCTTCCTATAGAGGCTGCGGAAATCCAGATTCGTCCCGGTAAACCTTTGCTCCCTAACCACTCGCTTCAAAAGTGCCTGCCACCGCGGCACGACAGCAAGCACATGTTTTTGAACATTAGCGATTTCGGTGGATAGGTGCTGGTTCAGCGTATCCATGGCATCGGAGAGAAGTGAAAGACGTCTATGCTCCAATTGTTCATCTTCCACTCGCTGATGAAGATTGGCAGTGAAAGCGTCTTCGGATAGCTCTCCGCGCCGACGATCCATAAGCCCTTGAGCTAGTCGCGCCTGCTCCAACTTGCTCCAGGCTCCGATCTCTATCTTGATCGTTTGCAGCGTTTCTGAGTGTCGATCTAGCTCGGCAACGGACGACTGCAGCAGCGCCTCATGGCTGCTCGCAACCTCGGCAGTGGGATCACCGGCGAACGACAGTTGGCGCCAGGATGCTCGGACAGTAGCGAGGCGAGCTTGGGCATCTGAGATCTGAGTTTCTAACTCGGATACGCCATTTGTGACGTCACTCAACTGAGCTTGGTGCCGATCCAGGGCGGATTTTTCGGCGGCCACCTTGGCGCTTAACTCAGCAATCAGGTTGGTATTTTGGTTTTGCGCCAATGACAATTCTTCCAGCGTTTGGGCGGGAGGCGCATCTGCTGTGATTGCCGCTAGCGCTGCGGTTGCTTGCTCAAGCCTTGTACTGGCTTCTGATCGCTCCTGTCGGGCAATGTCCAACGCACGGGCAGCTGAATCGTAGGCGTCTTTGGCCTTGTCGAAGACCTCAGAGGTCAGTGGAGGGGCAAGATTGCTCTGTTTCTCGTCGAGCTGGAGCTTGGCAGAAGCATTTGCATCTTCCCGAAGCCGGATCGACTCTTTCGCAAGCGGCACCGTATCTCCGCCGAGCAAAACACTGGATTTGAGATCATCAATGTCCGCCAGCAGACCCGCCTGTTGGTGTTCCAGCTCGATGATCCTACCTTTGCAGGCTTTCAGTTCGGCCTCGGCGAGAGCAACCGCTTCTGTACGTTCCCGCAACGCATCAGCGGACTTCTTCACGCGGCGTTCGGCGTCTACGACATTAGGATCAATCGCTTCCAAAGCCTTGGCTACACGCTCATGAAGGATTGTTGACCCGTGCTCCTCTCCACAAAGGGGGCAGTCGCCACGATCGGCAGGCAGATGAGCGGCGATAGACGCAACGGCTTGCCGGATAGAGTCGGCCGCCGATGTCAAAGCCTCGTGTTGACTCCTTGCCGCGAGCTCCTCCGTTTCAGCGGCTATCTGCCATTCAACGGCGGTGCGAAGCTGTTCTTGAAGGAGATCCTCTTTTATCACCTCGCCGCTGATGGCACCCGCGACTTCTGCAACGTGCTGAATCGCCTTCTCCCATCGCTGAACAAGCTCACGGGCAGTCAAAAGGTCTGCATCTATCTGCAGTAACGCAGCGCGCTGCCTATTGATCAGGTCATGCTGGACACCGAGCTGTTGATTGCCTTCATGCTCAGTACGGAGTGAAGAGGCCAGAGTCTCTGCGGTGGACAGAGCCTTATCGGCGGTCGCCAATACCTGCTTACGCTGCTCTACCGTTTCCTTAGCTTTGCTCTCACTCAGGTGCCGGTTAAGCTGCTGAATAATGGCATCACGGTCATCTTGCGCAGTGACCAACTCCTGCTGAAACTGCTCATGGCGAGTAGCAACCGCCGCACGATCTTGTGCCCTCTGTGCCAGCAGCTGCTTTGCCACGACCAGATCGCTACCAAGCTGCTCTGAACGTGCTTGCTAGGAAATGAACCGACCGATGAGCCCGTCAACCTCAGTTAAAGCCGAGATCTGATCGCGAAGACGATCCAGCTTGGCTTGTACCAATTGCTCTAGCGCATCGTGCACGGTCTCCAAACCATCTTGACCCAACGGAGGTACCAGTAGGCCTGCGGGCAATTGATCGAGGGTCTTCGCCTGGCGTGCGATGTCTGAAATGGACTCGGCAATGTTTTCTCTACTACGCAGTGCACCTTGAGATTGTGAAGCCGCAAGATCTCGCTCAAGCGTGAGGCTTTGCCATTCATTGAACTCCGCCTCGAGGGCTTCGAGTGAGCTCTTGGCGTGTTTAAGTTTCTCAGTGAGCGCGCGACGAATACCACCTAGGGCCGAGCTCACCTGCGCGCCCTCCTTGCCAATGGGCAAGCGGGCCAGCTGCGAACCTGCGATCTTGGGCTCTGCTTTTACTAGCCATTCCCCTTCACGCTGATCCAGTAGGTGAGTGAGCCTCAGTAGAAACGGAATGTCCTCAGGACTCGTGTCCGGGAACAATGGGCTTAGGTCGCCAGTTCTTTCAACGTCGCCGATGTTGTTCACTTCAGCAGAGGCTTGCACATCCCCGAAATCCAAGCCCACTCGAGCCATGCTTTGGGTGTCTCGAATGATCGGCAAAAGATTGTCGCCGAGACGAGAGATCTTGCCAGTGAGACCGAACTCAATGGCTTCAAAGAATGCCGTCTTTCCAGTGCCGTTGGGGGCCAACAGGATAGTCGCGCCGCGGCTAAGCTTGTGTCGGTGCCAAACCTGCGGATATTGGAAAGGGTGATGGACTTCAACTGTTTCATTGGGAGTCCTCCTCGCCGAATGCCGCAACCCTGAGCGCATCAGCGACATCACTCCCTGATTTCCCCGACAGTAACAGCTCCCTCCAAACGTCCAGGTGAGGTAACACCCAGGAATGAGTCAGGCCTAGGGTTCCCATGGACGCTAACAGCGGATCGTTGATGTTGTCTGAGCTGCCAGAGGGCGAGAGGGTCGCAAGGAAACTACGGTCGAGGAAAGAGTCAGCGTTTTCCCCCTCTCTGACCACCACCTTCCGGCAAAAGCGGTCATCGGTTTCCAGCCGAGCAGCATCTTCGGAAGCAACACCCTCGATGAGCATGAACATGTACAGGTCAGCCGTTTGCGGCTCTGCCAAGGTGTCACGAACGTCCGCTGCCCATCGAAAGGCACTTTGAATTTTTGCCAGATCGTATGGAATAGCCGCGATCAACACAGTTCGCCATCCCGCTCTGTCCCGGTTGACCCGCCTGAGCTGAATTACGGCTGAGTCGATCTCAGCCATCGGCGTCGCCACCTCGAAGGAGTCGGGATACGAGACCTCATAGCGATCCTCGGCACGGGTCAAGATGGCTGCAACCATCTCGGGGATTGTTACCATTTCAGAGTCCTTTCGCGTTCGTCTTGATGGCTGATTCGCGGGCGCGCAGTCGATCTTGCCATTGCTTGGTAAAATGTTGTTGCACGGAGACGAGAGTTCCCCTGTGCAGGTGATTGAAAACGCCGGACTTGGTTACGAGCAGATGCGGCTGCCGCTCGGCAGCCATACTGGTCGCTGCCTCAGCGTCATCGGCCATTCCTACATTTAGTAACTCTGAGGGAGGGGAGCTCACGCCTGACAATATGACGACCGGTGCAGGAGAAGGGCCGATAACCGCCATCAACGGATCATCCGACAGCTCCCTGACTTGGGCAGCGCCGCCGGCTGGGCCAGACCAATATCTAAGCGCGATACTCAGCACCTGCCCACAATCAGGGACGCATGACCAACTGGTGCCTTGACCGTTGAGCCCAACCGCGACCAGCAACAGAGTCTCAACTGCGGTGACCAGCAGATCCAACGTGCGAGGGCCAAGGCGAAGGGCGTGTTTCGCATTCTTTCCTTCCGTTGACGGGTAGAGAAGCTGTTCCAAAAACTTTCGGCGGCAGTCAGGACTTTTGATGAGCTCGGCCGACCACTCCAACCAAACTGCTTCCATCGCGTCAGCTAGAGCCGGATCAGAGACTCTACCAATCTTTATAGATACGCCTTGAATGATGCGCTGCCACACCAGTTCGTCCATGGCACTTGAAAGTGCTTCGGCTTCAAGCCGCGCCTCTTTCTGTGTGCTGAACGTTTGATCTAAGAGGCACGCAAGGGGGGCGGGGTTCTCGACCCACGGTAGGTCACTCAGGTCGCTCTCGGCGCAGCCCAGCGTGTAACCCACCTCATGGCCAACGGTGGTGCGCCACGTTTGTTCGCCCAGCATTAAACTCTGACTTCCGCTCGGCAAATGCAAAGCCATGCGCAGTATGGCTGATGGAAGAGTAAGGTTTGCTCCAACGGATGGCGTGTATTGGGCGTATATCCGTAGCTTTCGATTCCCAGGGTCGCTGCTCCACATGTGATCAACTACCCCTTGCGCAGATCGAGGTGCCACCCCTGCGAGATCATGCGTACCCGCGAATGACCAAGGCCGTCCGGCCGGCAAGACTTCGTCGCCCAGCAGGTACTGCGCCCAGGTTTCGATATCTGGACGTAGCTCGTCCTTCAGTTCCCGAACTACCGCATGACATCCCAGTGCCGACACGTCCGAGGTTTCGGCGGTAATGTACGTGATGAGCCGCTCAAGCGTCCGTTTCGGATCGGTGAAGTGTCGACCAAGAGATTCAGCGCAGCGTTGCTCCAGACTCGCATCGTTTCCCACGCAGACAATGGTCACTCGCCGTAAGGTCTCCCTGATTTGATTCCAATCTTTGAAACCGCACCATGTCGTTAGCCAAAGAAACGCTCTTTCAGTCGGGCCGTCCTTGCGATTAGCGAGCTCCGACAGATCAAGCCCATCCTGGCGACACAGTCGGCACAGTGCGTCCAGATGATCGACTGTCAGGTCTTTCTTGAGTTTGAGGTGCGCGCCTACCAGGGTCAGCTGAAACTCGCGATGGGGGAGGGTATCGAACGTGCCCAAGCTTGCGTGCTTAGCCAGGCTGGAGAATGCTGAGTCAATGACTGACTCAGCTGGATCCGCAGCGGCAGCCCCATCTTTGGGAGCTTTGACCGGATGTTTGGTTTTGTCCGAATTCTTGGTGCAGAAATCGGTGGCCTGGCGCTTGACCTGCAGGTGCTCTTGGGAGTTAGGGGAGTGGAGGATGACCACATCGTCCCATTCTTCTATCCCACCCTGTTCAGCGCCAATGGCAAGGGGAGCGGCCGCCCGTCAAGAAACTTTTCGAGCATGTCCGACAAGCGTTGAGCGATTACCAGCCTCTCGTAATGAGACTTCTGCTCCAGCCGGAACCTCTTGATCATACCGCCATCCCTTCAATTCATTATTGTTCCGACCAGCTCCGCTGGCAGTGTGCCATACCTTACCATCTGTCCAAGTGCGATTGGGCATCCTAATCACTCCGAGAGTGCTAGGGCGCTTGATGGTAGCAAGGTGAACTTCCAGTAGGCATCTTGCAGCACCAACGTTTCATCGCTGACCACCTGACCCTTCAGACTATTGCCATCCAACCGATTGATGACCTGGCGACGGTGCAGGTCGAAAATGCTTCCGGCGTGCTCGCACCACTGCGAGGGGCAGGATGTGAGACTGCGTGATCGTCATTGGCCAGTGGCAGGAAGGGCACAGGTACATTTTGCCTGCGAGCACTTCATGGCGTTCCGGTTGCCGGTAGAGGTCTTCCACGGAAAGGTCGAGAGGCTGAAACAACACGCGAAGTGGATGGCGAGTTGTCTTGCCGTTCAGTACCAGGAACTCCCGGACGCTTCGGTACAGCGCATGGCCCTCAGGGATTGCCTTACAAATGTCCCTCACGCGCCGAATCAATTGCTGGGTCTGCTCGTACTGCCCCCTGGCATTAAACTCTAACAACAGCTCTGTGCACTTGCGGGTAGGGGCATTGGAGGGAGCGAGGAGAACACCGGTGAGCTCCCCACGAATTTCATCTGGCAACCATGTTTCAAGAGGGTGGCGAAAATTGGCTTCCAGCTCTTGTGCCGTCATCACGATATGGTCTGGGTGCAGGCGGTGTAAGTGGGCGCTGGCCTGCCTGAGCAGCTCGAATCCCTCTGAACGATTGCAGGCGCACTTGGACGCTGCGTCGGCAAGCCGCCACAGGAGATTTCTCCGGTACGCTTCTCTATCCAAGTAGTGATGCTCCTGCAATCCCAGGAGTCGTAACGCCCCGCAATTCGCAATAGCAGAAACCCATCTATGCACGACGATTGAGGCCCGTCGTTCAATACTGGCTCATTCATTCCTTTTTGCCAGATATTGAGGCCTTGGGGCGTGGCTACTGCACGGCACGGTAGCCCGGCAACTCGCTGATCAAGTCAGCGCTCCAGGTCACTTATGCTTCATGAGCAGGGCTTCCTCCAGCGCAACCGCTAGCGCCTCCAAGGCATCTGCCAGCCGAGAATCCTCGCGGGCGTCCCCGCTAGCAGGAACAAACTCCTTGCAGTGGCGCAGCAGAGTGTCGCGATCGTTGTGGTTCAGATCCAGTTGAATGTGCATGTTCGAGGGTTCCGAAATAGTTGAGGTGCAACTGGCGTGCTGGTGCTGAAGCACGCTTTAGCAGAATATTGCCCGGCGAATGAAGGCCATGAGGGCAGGGCACTGGAGGACGAACAGGAAGCGCAGGTTTGGATTTTCGCCGCCGCGTATTACCGAGAGTCTCTCGCGTCGATAGTGACCGAGGCAGTGACCAGCTACCGCCGAAGCCCTGGCTTGGACAGTTTGACTCGCATCTACAAGCAAGACATTGGTGCCACCGCCTTCGAAGTGCTTGAGCGTGTCCTGCCTAATGCGAATGTGCCGCGCACGCATAGCAGTTACCTCCCTGTTCGTCAGCGGTTTCGCTCTCATGTGAGCTATCACGTGCTCAAGCGCCTTGTAGATGACCAAGCCGCGCCTGCTGAGCTCAGGGACACCCTATTCTCGATTGATCTAGGGCTGTAACCATGAAGCGGTGGTTTCACTGCTCAGCGAAGCACAGTCAAGGACGATGGCGTCCGCCATATACAAAATGGGTGTAAATGGGTGTGAAAACGGATGTGCTGTTGCTCATAAGCATCCGAACTCCAGCTTTCGAGTAAGAGCTTCGTTGGCGCGTGGAAATCCTGGCGATGTCTCCGGTTCCGACTGAGGAGACGCCCGAGCGACCTGATGCGAAGCACGAGGCTGGCGTTGTTTGACGATTGAGCGGCTGATCTAGGATGTTGAATCACAGGTCAACAGCAAAACGAAGCTCACGCCGGGTTAACAAAGCGTTCGCAGGCCAAGATGGCCGTGAGCTATCATCTCTAACCTCGTATTAGGCTCACCGGAAGTTCACCTTCCCGCTCAGACCCAAGATCGATCAGTCAGTCTTCGGCAGATGAATGCCTGGTAGCCGCCAGCCTGCTTGGAGACACGGATGTTCATTCGCTTGCGCGCCAGCTTTAACCGGGCATTAGATGCCTATAACGCCTGGAGTAACAAGGCTCGCCGCCAGCTAGCCGCCTTGAAGCGGTACCCACGTGCGGCCGCCAGCGCCTATCAGGCCGCACATGCGTTCCTGGCTACACCCTCTCATGAAAATCTGTTTCAGCCGCTAACTCCCGTGCTCATTGAGCCCGGGAAGATCAAGCGGTATGAGCGTGAGTTGTTGAATGGTCTAAGGAACGATCAAGTCAGGAACATTGCGATCACCGGGGAGTACGGGGCAGGGAAGAGCAGCGTGCTTCGAACCTTCGTCCATCGACACCCTGAGTTCGTCTACGCGTTTGTTTCACTGGCCACGTTCGGCAAGGACACTGAGATCGCTGGGGCGTATGAGCTTGTTACCGATGCCGACCTGGCCTCGGAGTCTTCGCGCTCATCCGAGTCCTCTGCCAAGGCAGCGCAGGGATCTAAATCCGAGGAAAACAAGGCTGAATCCGATCTCGTTGCTCGGATCGAGGAAACGATCGTCCAGCAGCTACTTTACTCCGTCCCTGCAAAGACGCTTCCCAAGACCCGCCTTAAGAGGATCGACCAGGCCTCAGGCCTGAAGATCTGGTGGAAAACACTCTGCTATGGCCTCCTCATCTTAGCGGCGCTGAGGCTTTACGTTCCTGTGGCAGAGAAGCTGCCGAAGATTGAACCGGCCTGGCTCCTGGAATGGTTGCTGTGGATCCCGAGCTCGCTCGCAGTCGGGATCGCAGCATTAGGCTGCATACACCTGCTGCACACGTGCCTGAGGCTCTTTTCGCTGTTCAGTATTGATGGTTTGACACTCAAAGGCGGCAAATTGGAGACCACCCACCATGGCTCCGTTCTGCACAAAAATATCGATGAGATCATTTACTGCTTTGAGCGAAGCAGCATTGACGTGGTGATCATTGAGGATCTCGACCGATTCGGCATTCATGACGTGTTCACCCGATTGCGGGAAATCAATTTCATCATCAAGCAATCACCTCAGGTGAAACGACCTGTCTATTTCGTCTACGCGCTGCGCGATGAAATGTTCGTCGTTGGCGAGAAAACCAAGTTTTTTGACCTCATCGTCCCAGTGATCCCCGTCATCAACTCGGAAAACTCCCAAGAAAAGATGATGGAGCTTCTGAACCTTCGAACCTTCAAATCGAAACCCTTGGGCGAGCACCTCGACCGTCGACTGGTGGAGACGGTCTGTTACTACATCGATGACCTCCGGCTGGTGAAAAATATCGTCAATGAATTCGATATGTTCTCCAATATCCTTGCCAGCAGCCTACGGCTAGAGCCAGACAAGCTGTTTGCAATTGTCGCCATTCGAAATCTGCATCCCGGCGCGTATGCCGACCTGGTCAAACGGCGGGGGGCGATCTATGGGGTCATTAAGGGCCTCGATGCCTGGAAAATCCAGCAGAACAGCGCCAATGCCAAGCGACTTGATGACTTGCGCCGGGAGCGAGATGAGCGGGTCACTGAACTGGCCAACAATGTCACTGAGCTGAGGGCTTACGTTTGGTTTACGCTTCTTCGATTGACCAAATTCGACATGGCAACCCATGTCCTAATCAATGGTACCCGGTACACGGCGCAGCAGTTCGTGACCGACGAGGTGTTCGACGTATTAATGAATCATGCCGGGGCACTCTCAATGATTATCATCGATCAATATGGGGGGAGAAACTCATCTCAAAATGTCTCGAAGGCTGAGCTGCTCAGCGCAACATCCTATGAGCGGCGCCATGCCTTGCTTGGGCGGCGACTTAGCACAATCGCGGACGAAATCGCAGCGGTGCAGAGACAATCGGATCAGGTCATCAGGATGTCGTTCACGTCCGCCGTCAAAAAAGGCTATGGAGAGGTCGTAAGGAGAAATCTTCCAGGCTTGGACGTCGTGAGCTATCTAATGCAGCATGGTTTTCTCGATGCCGACTACACCGACTACCTAGGCTACTTCTATCAGGGATCGCTGACGCCTGGTGACAAAGATCTGATCCTTTCACTCAGACGTGGTGTGCTGCCTGAGGTATCCACGCCTGTCGATAGCCCGAGTACCGTGCTGGAAAAGCTCAAGAGCGACGAGCTCGACGAGGGTAGGGGGATCATTGTCGATTTGATCGCCTGCCTCAGCGCCCGACCAACCTCACTTGCAACTGCCTCAGCAGACGTCCAGCTAAGCCATGTCCTGAGGAGCGGCCTAGACGAACACACGGAACGGATGGCTATCGCAGTACGCGAGCTTTTGAACCGAACAGAAGCGGCTGGATTTATTCACGCCGTGTACCGACTCGAACCCACACTATTCCGTCGGCTTTTCGACGCGAGGGACACGGGGAATGCAGGCGGTGTGTTTGAAGGAAGCGAGGCCCGTCAGTCCCTCGTCAAAGCAATCGCCGACAACCTGTCGGACTCCGACTTCAAGACCCTAGCCGATGACGGTTCAACGGATCTGGTGCCTACGATCGAGTGGCTGGAAGATGCTTCACGACTGATGCAAGGATTGGAGAGCAATGTGGGAGCCTGGGCGTGGCTGAGGGCTTACCCAATCCAGTTTGCCTCACTGGGCCATGCGATGAGTCTCGCAGAGCTCGAAAGGCTGATCGACTGGGGCTGCATCAAGATAAACCTGCCAATGCTGTCGCTGATATGCGCGAAGTCGGAAGCTGGACAGGATTCTAAAGACGCCAAAACCGAACCTGCAGCTGTGGGCATCGTGTCCTTGCGTAGGCTGCAGGCTTTGGGCATCAATGGACTCGCTGATTATCTGTTATCACACGCCGATGAGCTCGCCACCGCGTTGCTGGAACAGCCTGTTGTCTTGGACGAGTCAAGCGAGGCATTGGCGAGTCTGCTGGCAGAACTGGACACAGACCACGACCTGACAGATAAACTCTTCGATCACACGACATGTGACCTACAAGCACTCACTGACGCCCCGAAGCACCTTTGGGCAAAAGCACTTGAGAGTGATCGCGTGGCGGCACAAGCAGAGGCCGTATGGATTTATTTCGACGAGATCATTGCACCGGACGGCCACGTTTCGGGCGATGAAAGTGGATCGGATTCCACAACGGTGTTCACCAGCTTCATCGTTCGGAACGCATCGTCTCTCAAGGGGAAGCTGTGGCAGTTAACGAGCGCAGACTGTTCGCTGCAACAGTATCTTCTGAATTCCGCCAGTATCAGTAATGACGTGCTCAAGGTATTGCTCGATGACGTCATGCTCCAAGACCCATCATTGCTCAAAGCAGCGTTACCTGCGGGGCGCTGGGTCATGCTGGTGAATTCATCATTCCTTCCATACAGCTCGGAAGTCAGGGAGATCGTGCTGAATACTTGCCCACACCTCGAAGGTCATTACCTGGTTGAACGGTGGGATCAAGCAAAGGCAGAGATCGATCTCGGCTCGCTCCAGCTCGACTCAATAATCACGCTGAGCAAAAGCAAAGCATTGACGTTCACACAGAAAATTCAGATGTGGTCAGGGCTTAGCTTGGAGACGATTGAAAGCAAACCCGAAGCGGTTCCTGAGCTCGGCCGTGTAGCTACGCTGGCCAACCAATCTGGCGAACGGTTTGCTGACTCGCTGATGCCTGTGCTGCGACATCTGGTTCGCAACGCAAGCCTCACCCCGGAGCATCGCTCTGAAATGCTGACACAATGTCTCCCAGGGATGAAGTGGCCGGACGTTTCAGCCGTTCTGGCTTTGCTCGACGATGAAGACTTCAAAACCGTGAGCACGAAGGTCAAGAAGATCAAGGTAAGAAACACTGAGTCAAATAGGAGGTTGGTCGGCGCGATGAAAGCTGAGGGGTACCTGGCAACGGTGACCCCAGAGGACGACGTCATCATCGCTACCACCAGGCCCTCGTCAATGACTGAGGACGGATGGCTGTAACCGTGTGGTTTACAGTGCAAAAGTTGGTTTACACCTATCCGTATGAAGCGCCAGTGACGGGAACACCCCCCAAAAAACGAAGGTTTTCCTTAGTTTTTGGGGATTTTTGGGCGGTCGGCTTGAATATCTAAGCTATTACTTAGTTTTTTCTAGCCTTACGCAGGCTCGAGCAGTGATCGGAAGGGTGATCACCTGGATCGAGCAGATTCCCGTTCATGAGCTTGCTCGACCGAGGCTTGAACGCTCAAAAGAGTAGGGGCACGTATCCGTCAAAGCGCCTTGTCGCAGATGACTGAGCAAGTGATGTAGTGTGCGGCACCCTCAAGCCCCGGCGATCCAACGCTCCATCTTCCCTTCAAACCCATCCGCGCAAAATTCCAGATTTGGCCAATAGTTTTGGTACACCTCATAGTCGAGCGCCGCTGCGATCCCGCGGTTCTCGGCGTTCAAAAAGCTCCATGCTCGATACATCCGGTGCTGCCAGTCGGTCTCTGTCACTAACCGGTTCGATGTGTTCCATGACCAACCGTCCTTCATAAGCGTTGTAACGAAGAACTCTGCAGCTGCATTCGCACAGCCGGCGTCGTGGGCAATCATTCTGTCCAGGATCGAATAGAAAATGCCAATTGCCTGGAAAATCGATACCACTTGGCTGTCCAGTTTCTCACTAGATTGCGGAGCGTCTGAGGCACCAATCTGCTGCGGGATTAAGGCGAAAACGGTAGTGATCGGGGAGTTCATGGTTGCAGCCTTTATTATTGTTGTTTCATTTCATGGTGCACATGGAGCAAGCCTCGCCGCAACACATCGCATGATGTCTGCTCAGGCATTCCGAAGTGAAGTCATGAGGCAAGCGGAGCGCGCGAGCACGAGGATGGAAGCCCGGAGGGCCGAGACCCAGACGCAGTCGGGGCTTGGTTCACGACAGCCGTGCCGCAGGCCGTGCCCAGCCCTCAGGAGTTGCTGCGTCTGGTTTCAACGCAATACGTGATCGCGAACAAAGCGCCCCACCTGCATCAATAATCACAGCTCGACGCAGGCACACGTCCGGCGTGAGGCATAGCCAAAGCGGAGCACGCTTTCACATGAGCACTTTGTCCCTTGGTCAACACGACCGTTACCTAGAAGTACTCGAGGCAGCTAAAAGCTTGTGTAACGGCGATCTTGATGCATCGATGCGCTGGGTGTCTCACACACTCAAAGCGCTTGATGGCAAAGCTTCTGCCAGCATGGTCGCAATCAGAAGTGATCTCGAATTGGCCCTTTTGCCCACGATGCTATCGCGGGCCAGGGCTTGGCGGACATCAAGGGTACGTATCAACGCTCAGGCCGTTTCCACCGCCCTGGCTACCGGTACGCTGAAGCTCACGCAGGGAGACGCCCGGGCACTACTGTTGACGCTGTGATTAGCAGTATCAAGATGGTGACGCAAGAGCAGGGCAGCGCAGCATCAGCCTCTGTCTCGCGTTCCTAAGTGCTTGACCGACCGCGCTCGCTCTTGATCATGTGAGTGGTAGTAAGTGTTCTGGGTAGTCGCCAGGTTGGAATGCCTCAGGTCGTACTGGAGATCCTTCGCGTTTCTGAACGGCGCATCAAAGGTCGCCGAGGTATGACGTAGCCAGTGCGATGATGCTACGCGCAGGCTGTCCATTTCATAAGGCTCACGTCCTTCTTCACGCATTCTGACGAGCGCTTGATCAAAAACGGTTTGGAGGAGGGCGCGCACCTGTCGATCCGAGAGGCCTGGGCGACCGCTCAGCGTTTTCAGGAGTGGAGTTTTCTCCTGATAAGTAGGCAATGGACTCAGTCCAATGAAAGTACGGTACCTTGTGAGATACTTCGTTACATACTCATCACGCACTGCGATTTTTCCGGACTTGTTGCCCTTACCCACAACATGGAACCACCAGTTCCCATCAGCATCTAGACGAAAGTCCCCCATGGTGGGCTGCCAGTTTGTACGCCCTACGATGTCCGATATGCGCAAATACATGCTAAACATCGTAACGAGCACGAATAGGGTGCGCTCATGTTTCCTTGGGTCAGCAGCGGCCATGGATTCTGCAGTATCAATCACATAATCCCATTGCAAAGGGGTTAACGCCCGAGAAGTGCTGGATTCTAGCTGAGATGAACTGTACTACCCCTTTTTAGTAACCTTGCGAAACGGATTCGAACTGGCGATTTCTTCTTCCACTAGATACTCATAAAAGCCGTTTGCAATCTTAAATACATTGCTCATGCTACCGGTTGATGAGTGATAGTCGGTCGACGAATTATCCACAAAACTTTCACTTAGGCTGCGATTTTGTTTCGGGGCGCGCAGTGTGAAAGGCTTCCATTTTGGGTTGGCCGCTAACTCCAGGCCCGGTGGCTGATCAGCACTACTTAAAGCATCTTCTGAAATGAACCGATTACGAATGACTGGCCCAACCCAAGTGGCTGGCGGGTGCTTGCAAAACTCAAGATACGCCTCGGCATCAAGCCGTTTCAACTCGTGCACAGGCTTCTGGCGGACGATCAGCGCCCAGAGAAATAGCCGCTCAACGTGGCCTCGGTATGTGCTGTATGTAAGCGCGTTGTCGGCATAACACCTCAGATAGCCCCTGATGGCCAGAAACCCTGGAATGGCCTTGAGTTCGGGAGCAAAGCCTTCCAAAAATCGCGCTACGCTGGCGATCGATGGCCGGCCTACAGTGAAATCTTGATCAACGAAATCACTGTGAGATTCAAAGATGGGCCGGGGATTGCAGGTCATCTTACATACCGTATAAGGGCGGGCGACGTCAGCAATTGAAACTTCCTAATCTGGCTGTTTTAGGAAGTTTTTACCTCCTGCACCGCCCGCTTCAATTACTCACTTCAATCGACTGACCATAGTTAATGGGAATTGCCGGATAGTAGCGCCAAGTTTGGCCGACCGCAACCTCGGCAAATTTTTCGCCCATCCACTCCATCAGTCAGTGACTATCATGCTTGCTTGACATATGACAAGAAACGCATTAAGCGATATTCGGAGTTGTGGATCTGCCTCGCTGCGTCATATATGACCAATTCGCATCTGGCAGCGTCAGGCATTGGTAATTCCTTGTCGCTCAGATAAATTTCGGTTTATAAGAATATTGTTATTTTCGCTTCAGTCGCCACCTTGAGGGGCGGGGCCTAAGGAGCTATGCGAATTCCCTTTATATTGTTTGTAGGATGAGGAAGCCTCTTTAAGGCTCTGTAGTCACTGGCGTGAAGTGGCAATATACGTACAAATACGCCTCATAACCACAATGTCCATTTCGCTCCCGAAAGTGTCCGCATTACAAGCTTATTCAAACGAAAGTGTCCGCATTATTGTCGGGCAGGTTGATTTCGGAAAGTGTCCGCATTCACCGCAAATAACACCAAAGGCAGCAGAATCGGGGATCCCGCCTGGTGGTTGCTCAGGGCGGGCTTTGGAAAGTGTCCGCATTTTCGTCGCGTTCGCAGGAAAACGGCTCGGAGCGTCGTTCGTGGATGAGCTGTGCGACAGCTTGGCTACTAGGAGGTTTCCAGGGAGCTAAATTCCAGGATCGACATCGAGGGACTCCTGTGAGGCCCGGAGCGCGTGGCTTGGAGCGTTTGCTTGCTTGGTGGTGCTGGGCTTTAGGGGCCACAGGGTGCGTGTATTTCAGATGAGAACTGTGGCTCGTTGAGCGTTGAAAATACGGAAAGTGTCCTGATTATGGGGTTCGCCGTGTGCGCAGGAAGGTGTCCGCATTAGGTGCAAAAAACCTGGAGGCTTTGGATTTACTCGCTTACAGGGGTGGTTCTGGAAATCCCGCAGATTACTCGAGTGTCCTGATAGCGCAGAAAACCGGAGCAACGGTTCAAACGGGCGTTTTTTGACGAGACCCAATGAATTCAGAGGTTTGCGGAAGGCGCTCAGAGGTAGAAGTGTCCGCATTTCTGAGGTTTGCTGGCGTTTGGAAGCAACCCCGAGAGGCTGGAGGCCTTATGGGCTGGGGGTTGAGGGGGTTTAAGGGGTAGGAGTGTCCGTGATTCGCAACGGTTACAGAGCTTGTCATGCCAGTCAGCACTGATCGTGATCCAGCCCCAGAAGCCTTATACATGATTTAACATAATACACATTATGCGCACCCAGGCATTTCCTGCTCGATACCAACCCGGGGTACATTTGAAGCCAAGAATCGCTTACAGCGTCCTCTCGTAAGATCGTTTAAGGAAACCGTCCTCCCATGTCCCACCATCCATCAGCAGACCACATCATCGACCTTTACGACCGCCATGCATTTACTTGGCACCAAAAACGCGCCAATCACTTCACTGATCGCAAATGGATTGCGCATTTCGGGAACATGCTGAAGCCGTCAGCACGTGTTCTGGATCTGGGCTGCGGCTCTGGCCAACCTGTGGCGCGACACCTGGTCGAAATCGGCGCCTGCGTTGTGGGTGTTGATTCGTCCAAACAGATGCTGATCCTGTGCAGTGCACAGTTTCCTGAGCAGCAATGGATTCACGCAGACATGCGCACACTTACATTGGGCTGTCAGTTCGACGCAATCATTGCTTGGAACAGCTTTTTCCACCTAAAGCCCACCGATCAGCGCCTGATGTTCCCGATTTTTCGTCGCCATGCGGCCCCAGGGGCGTTGCTCATGTTTACAAGTGGGCCCTCCCATGGCGAAGCCTTGGGTACATTCGAGGGCGAGACGTTGTATCACGCCAGCTTGAGTACCAATGAATACGTCGATCAGTTACACGCCAACGGGTTCGAGGTGCTTGATCACGTTGTTGAAGATCCGGATTCCGGGGGACTGACAGTATGGTTAGGGCGTCTCCTACCCTAACTCAATATTCTTCTCAGTAATAACTACACTAAATATTCATTTAGTTTAGTTATATAATTGACCTAGGTTGTCGTCGCCTATCCATCCCTTCCGTACCAGGTTTTCATTGGGCGATGCGTGCCGACCGAGCCCGCCATTCCATCCCTCGCCGAATTCCAGGCCCTCATCCAGATAACTTAAATCCGCCTCTGGAACCTATCCTCGCCGTGCACAGTCTTTGCCAAAGATACCCCAGCATCACCACTCGCCCGCCGCCCATACCCTGGCCCATGCCAGCGATGGCTACGTGGCCCTCTCGAGAGCACGTCCTTGGAAAATCCTAGGCAATCCGCCCCGCATCGCTCGCTTGACTGGTTGAACTTCTTCCTTGCCGATGTACGTGACGGACTTGGACCGTACCTTGCCATCTATCTGCTCGCCGTTCATCAATGGCAGCCCGCGAGCATAGGGCTGGTCATGACGATTGCCGGTGTTACTGCCCTGCTCGCTCAGACGCCCGCCGGCGCCCTGATTGACCGTACGCCCGCCAAACGTGCCGTTGTGGTCATAGCGGCAGTCCTGGTAACCGGGAGCTGTCTGTTACTGCCTTTCATCACATCATTCACTTGGGTTGCCGTCACGCAAACCATCAGCGCCTTGGCCGGCTCCGTGTTCGCGCCGGCGATCGCAGCCATCTCTCTGGGGCTGACCGGACCGAAGGCGTTCACGCGACGCGTGGGGCGCAACGAGACCTTCAACCATGCTGGAAATGCTTTCTCTGCACTACTGGCCGGTGGCCTCGCCTACCTGTATGGGCCGGTGGTGGTGTTCTATCTGATGGCTGCATTGACCGTGGCCAGCATCATCGCGGTAGCCTGCGTCCCGGGCGCTGAGATTGACCATCACGTGGCTCGAGGCCTGACCCATAGCCCGAACGATCAGGACAATCCGGCGGGCTTGGCGCTGCTGTTGCATAACCGCACATTGCTGCTCTTCGCGATCTGCTGTGCCTTGTTCCATCTGGCCAATGCGGCCATGCTGCCGTTGGTAAGCCAGAAACTCTCTCAAGTCGACCTGCGCCTGGCCACGCCATTGACCTCGGCTTGCATCGTGGCAGCCCAGTTGGTCATGGTGCCCATGGCGCTGCTGGTCGGGGCGCGTGCCGAACAATGGGGGCGCAAGCCGTTCATGCTCGTGGGGTTCCTGATACTTCCACTGCGCGGCGCGCTCTACACCTTGTCTGACAACCCCTTCTGGCTCGTAGGCGTGCAGCTACTCGATGGCATTGGCGCGGGCATTTTCGGGGCGCTGTTCCCGATCATCGTCAAGGACCTCACCGAGGGTACCGGGCGGTTCAACGTAAGCCTTGGCGCGCTCACCGCCGTGTTCGGCCTTGGTGCTGCGCTGAGCCCTGGTCTGGCGGGGTTCGTCGTCCAAGCAGCGGGCTACAATGCCGCGTTCCTGACGCTGGCCGGGATCGCAGCCTGCGCATTTGTTCTTGTGCTGGTCGCCCTCCCCGAAACGCACCCACGCCAGGGCGATGCGCCCTCCTCTTCTATGCCGTCAACCGCCGGAAACTGAACCCTTGATGCACCTGAGCCAAACATCGTTGATCATCTGGATCGTCTCGGCCCTGGCCACTGCTGGCGTCATACTCAGACCCTTCAAGGTGCCCGAATTCATCTGGGCCCTAGGCGGTGCCACCGTACTCGTGCTGTTTGGGCTGATTGCCCCGATGAACGCTTTGGCGGCGGTGGTCAAGGGGAGCGACGTCTACCTGTTTTTGATCGGCATGATGGTTCTGGCCGAAGTGGCCCGCCAGGAGGGGCTTTTCGATTGGGTGGCTCGTTATGCCGTAGGCCATGCCCAAGGGTCTGGTCAACGGCTGTTCAATCTGGTTTTCCTGGTCGGCACCCTGGTGACCGTTTTTCTCTCGAACGATGCCACTGCCGTGGTTCTGACGCCAGCAGTGTATGCCGCCTGCAAGGCCGCCAAGGCTGAGCCTCTGCCCTACCTGTTCATCTGTGCATTCATCGCCAATGCAGCAAGCTTCGTTCTGCCCATTTCCAATCCCGCCAACCTGGTGGTATTCGGCAGCCAGATGCCTCCTCTGCTGGACTGGTTAAAGCAGTTCACCTTGCCTTCGTTGGCAGCCATCGCGGCGACCTATGTCATTTTGCGTATCACCCAACGCCGTCAGATCTGCCAGCCGCTTGCGTTGACCGTGCAAATACAGCCTCTTCCAGCCGGTGCGCGCTTGTGTGCATGGGGCATTGCGCTGACTGCCTGCGTGCTGCTGGGTGCATCGGCGCTGGACGTACCACTAGGCCTACCTACTTTTAGCGCTGGTATTGCTACCACCGCGCTGATCCATTTGCGCCAACGGCGCAGTCCGATGCCAGTCCTGCGACACGTCGCCTGGAGTGTGCTGCCATTGGTTGCGGGCTTGTTCGTGTTGGTCGAAGCTGTGGCTCAGACAGGCGCGATCGAACAGCTGGCACATGCGCTCATGACCCTGGAGCAGACGTCTCAGACCGCTGCGAGCTGGACCGCGGGGGTGGGTGTAGCCGTGGCTAGCAACTTGATGAACAACCTGCCGAGTGGGCTGATTGCCGGCTCCATGGTCGATATCGCCCACCTCCCTCGGCAAACTACCGCCGCGTTGCTGATTGGGGTCGACCTAGGTCCGAACTTGTCCATTACCGGATCCCTTGCAACCTTGCTCTGGCTGGTGGCGATTCGACGTGAAGGCGAGTCTGTCAGCGCCTGGCAATTTCTGCGCCTGGGGCTGCTGGTCATGCCGCCAGCTCTAGCCGCAGCGCTGTTGGCCCTTATGGTCTGAGGCTCAACTGGGCATCCGATCACTGCTCGCCGCTGCGCACGCGCTGTCTAGGTTGACACCCGCGAGGAAGGTGGCAAAGTGATCGCGAAGCGCAGGTGCCCAGTTTGCCCTTCAGGGTTAGGCGGCCGAGGGTGACCACTTGGCCGCTCTCGGGATGTTCCAGGACGGTATCCTTGATGCCGAGCCGCCATAGCACCAGCATGAAGGAGCGCAAGTCGACGTGAGGCGACCCCTGCTCGACCTTGCGCAGCAGGTGCGGCGATACACCAATAGCGGCCTTGATATCTGCCTGTCGGATACTAAGTAGCTAAATGCCATTTAGCACATCTGCCCTAATCGATCCTGCATTCCGCCCACGCTATATTTCGGTTCTTTCATCGCTAAGGAACCATCCCCATGACCCGCTTCAAGCTGATCGCCATTACCGGGGCTCTATTGGCCATGGCCGGCTGCCAAACGGTCAAGCCGTCTGATGACACCCTGAAGAAGCGTACCGAGTTCGTGCTCAACACCAATGTGTCGAAAGTGGAAGATGTGCGCAGCGACAGCACCATCACCTACTACACCGCCACGACTGGCAAAGGGCGGTTCGAATGCCAGATGCCCAGTGGTGCACTTGTCGCTGCGGCGGGCATGGGCATTTATCAACCCACCCCCAGCTGCGTGAAAGAAGGCCAGACCGGCCGCCTGTGACCAGGGCTGCGGCCGCTTTCAACAGGGAGGCAAGGTGGGCTCACCACAGAGCGTGCGCAGCATGGCTCGCAATTCGGCCGGGCGCACAGGCTTGGACAGCACTGCGATATCGCGACCCTGTACCGCGTCCTGTATTCGGTCCGGATCATGCCCCGTCATGATCAAGGCTGGTACAGCGCAGCCCCGCTCGCTGCGCAGCCGCTCGATGCAATCGACTCCGGTGGCGTCCTGGCCAAGGTCATAGTCGGCAACGATGACGTCACAGTCCTCATTCGAAGCGGCAGCAGAACTGTGCCCATCCACTTCGCACCCCCAGCGCTGCAACAGGGCCGACGTTGCCCTGAGCACGTTATGGTCGTCTTCTATCAGGCAGACTCGCAGGCCGCTGAGCAAACCTGCAGCGGCAAGCTCGTGCTCAGGCGCTGGCAGTGTAGGTTGAGGCGTTATCTGCGCGAATCCCTTCAGGCTCACGGTGGTGCCGTGGCCGGGTCGAGATTGCAGGTGCACCTGCACGTCCATCAGCCGTGCAAGCCGACGAACGATCGACAGGCCCAATCCGACGCCCTCGACGTCCTTGTCGCGCACTTGCCTGACCCGGTAGAACTCCTCGAACACCAGCGTCTGGTGTGCAGGTTCGATGCCTCGCCCCTGATCACAGACCATGATGGCAAGACATCCCTGGCAGCGTCGGACACCCATCAACAGTGGCCGTCCCGGTGCGTACTTGAGGCTGTTGGAAAGGACGTTCTGGACCATAGTCGTCAATATGCCGCGGTCTGCACGCGTCCAGTAGGCACAAGGCCGCACCCGTATCTCCACCCCCGCCCAGCGAGCAGCCTCGGCGTGCTCACGCGCAAGGGTCTCGAGAAAATCGCCCAGGGCAAAGGGCTCATGGCGCGGCTGCACACGCCCGTTGTCCAAGGTGTACAGGTCCAGAATCGAACGAAACAGCTGGGACACATTCAGCAGCGATCGATCAATGCTGTCCACCAGCCTGCGTTCCTCCTCGCCCAGCCGCGCCTCGCGCAGGCAAGCGGTGAACAGACTGATGGAGTGAATGGGTTGGCGCAGGTCGTGACTCGCCTGGGCCAGAAAGCGGGACTTCTCGAGATTGGCTGCAGCGGCCTGCTCCGAAGCTCGGCGCGTGCGTTCGAGCAGCAAGTGCGCATAGACGGGGATCACGGTGCTGGTGGTCAGCAACATCAGCACCAGAAAAGGGTTGGCCTGCCAGTAAGGCGTCAGTTGGTACACCGCAACCAAGGCGATCAGCGCCAGTCCGGTCGCGATGGCCAGGTACCGGGAGCCGAAACGCATGCCGTTGCCCAGGTTGACCCACACCATCACGGCATACAGGGGCAGCGCCGCCTCACCGCCGACTACCAGGCCGAAGCAGGTGCCTGTGTAGTCGTGCACCATGCCCAGCACCCGGCGCCACGGATAGTGCCCCGGCCAGCGTGCGATGGCCTGGCGCAGAAGCACCGATACCAGGAGAAAGACGACAATGTAGACGACCACCGGCACGTAGAGCGCAGCAGAACGGTCCAGCAGAAAGACCAGCATCGCCACATAGGCGAAGGCGCAACTGCCAACGACCAGACGCAAGTTCGCTTGATCGAGCTCGTTGTTTTTATCCAGGGCCATGGCCGGAATCCTTTTCATCAGGCGGCTTTGCTCCCGTGACGGGGCGGCACGCACTTGCCAGGGCTGCTACGTTAACATGGCCCGATCGACCTGCGGCCAAAGGGAGTTGCCAAGCGTGACCAGTCGAATAATCGTGGCGGACGACCATCCGCTTTTCAGGGAAGCCATGGTGCGTACCGTCTACCGTGTGCTGCCAAGCGCCCATGTAGCTGAGGCCGGCAGCCTGGATGAGGTACTGCAGCTTGCCAGCGTCGGCGAGGCCCTCGACACCTTGATCCTTGACCTGCGTTTTCCGGGCCTGGATTCCGTCAGCCGCCTCGCCCAGCTCAAACGCCAACTGCCGCGCACGACCTTGATCGTCGTGTCGATGGTGGATGATCCGGTCATCATCGACCAAGTCATGGCTTGCGGCGTTGATGGTTTCATCGGCAAAAGCCTGAGCGCCGAGCAAATGGGCGCTGCGATCCTTGCCGTTCGAGCCGGAGAAGTGTTGGTGCGCTTCGCGCCCTCAGGGCTGCTGCCGGTCGCCAATGCCGACTCGGGTACCGAGCACCTGACTCAACGCCAACAAGACGTGCTGCGCTTGATCGCTCAGGGCAAGACCAACAAGGAGATAGCCAAGGCCTTGGATATCTCGCCCTTCACGGTGCGCATCCACGTTTCGTCACTGCTCAAGGCACTTAATGTCAGCTCGCGTACCGCTGCTGCCGTCAAGTACTCGGCCGGGTAGCACCGTTGGTCAGACCTGCGCCTGCCTAGACGGACTTCTACGCGTGCGGTGGTGCTCTGAACAAGTGAGAGGCCTGGCAATGGCTGTGCCCCTCACTCCTGTGTTGGCCCGCCGTCAGGGCGGGCCTTTTTTTAGAACCAGCGGAGGCGCGCGCAATGATGCAGAAACTGATGATGGGGGGCGGCAATGTCCAGGACGACTGGCCCGAGCTTGAGTAAGAGCAGCGCAATGATAAGGTCGATGACCCGGACACTGATCCCGGTCTGACCGATGAAGACCAGGATCGGCCAGGCGTGCCTGCCAGCGATCCCGAGGCGGGTGCGTGATCGGTTGATGATGCAGGCTGCGCAATCAGGCGGTGGTGGCAGGGTCTTCCAGGGACTGTCCAGGCTTGCTGCCTGATAGGCGCCAGGTCACGTCCGTGACGCCGTAGCGTTCGGCCATGGGCCGGCTGACCTTGCGGATTTTCTCGCGCCCGAATTTCGGAATGATGCCAATGCCTGCATCGCAGCTCGCCCAGTGCCAGGCTTCGGCGTTATCCAGGCGTTCAAGACGAATGATGAAGGTGCGGGGCTCGCCATGGAGCCGATAATCGATGATGTACAACTGGGGACTAGGCATCGCTGCACCCTCCTCTTTTGCGTGGATGACCCTGCGATGGAGTGCAGCTCGGCGATAAAGATTCAATCGAATATGCGTCATTGCTCCCAAGGGGTGCCTGGCACAGCCTTTGGCAGGCACCCAGGATGAGTTCAGCCACGCGCTTCGTTCGTTGCACTACGCCCGCCGCCGTGGCTGTTCTGACCACCCTTACGGCCAGCCTGCGAAGCGCGCTCACGGTCATTGGCGAAGTTTCCACCTGAAACCTGACCCCCTTTCTGCCCAGCACGGGAGGCCTTTTCGCGGTCATTGGCGAAATTGCCCGGGTTGGTTTCCTTGGTGCCGCCACGTTGACCGGTCGATTTTTGATCACGAGCCATATCGTTTCTCCTTGCGGTTCTGGAAGTGCGCATGGCACGAAGCCGCGCCCTTCATCAGAACCCGTGCGATGACAGGCTACTCAGTCCCAAGGCATGGATTGCAGATCGGTGGCGCGAATGGATTCTCTGGCCGAACACTTGCGGGCCAGCCATTAGCGCCTCGTAAAGGCGCTCGCGAATATCCTCGCGCGTTGCCTATAATGTCGCTCCTCCTGCCCCGCGACATGTCGATGGGCTGTCCATCAGGTCTGTACAGGGCACCGCCATGAAGTCGACCGTTAACCAGCCCGCCGCGCCCCATCCTTCGAACCTGAGTCCTAGTCATCTCAATTTCCCGGTGGTGGGTATTGGTGCTTCTGCAGGGGGGATCGAAGCCATCTGTACCCTGTTCAGGCAGATGCCTGCCGACTCTGGCATGGCATTCGTCATCGTGCTGCACTTGTCTCCAGACCATCAGAGTGTCGCTGATCGAATCATTCAGGAGACCACCGGCATGCCGGTGAGCCAGGTAACGGCGCCGGTACCGATTGAACGCAACCATGTATACGTGATCTCCCCTGCCAATCGGCTGTCGACCAATGACGGCTATCTGCGTGTGGCACCCGCCAACAGGCGACGCGGTGACCATGTGGCGATCGACCTGTTTTTCCGTGACTTGGCCGACGTACACAAGGACCATGCCTTTTGCGTGGTACTGTCCGGCACCGGCGCAGACGGCGCCGTAGGGTTGGCGCGCGTCAAGGAGCAAGGCGGCGTCACTTTGGTGCAAAGCCCGGATGATGCCCAGTATGACAGCATGCCCAGGGCGGCCATCGAAACCGGGCTGGTCGACGTTGTGCTCCCGGCGGCAGAGCTTGCCCAAAAGCTGATGGAGCTGTGGCATAACGCACGGCAGGTCAACCTCCCACGCATCGAGGATGACAGCCTGCCGCCTGCGCTGGGTACCCGGGCGGGCGACCCGGAGTCATGCGAACCTTTGCTGGAAGAGATCCTGCTGCAACTGCGTAGTGCTACCGGGCATGACTTCCAGCACTACAAGCGCGCCACCGTGCTACGACGGATTGAGCGGCGCCTGCATGTCACGGGGCAGGCCGACCTGCGGGCTTACCTGCACTACCTCGAAAACCACAAGGAGGAATCCGCCGACTTACTGGCGGACATGCTCATAGGCGTCACCAATTTTTTCCGCGACCGTGAAGCGTTCGAAGCCTTGGAACGAATTGTCATGCCCCAACTGGTGGGCGAGCCGGACTCGGCTGACAACCCGGCAGAGATTCGCATCTGGTCCGCCGGCTGCTCGACAGGAGAGGAGTCCTACAGCCTGGCCATGCTGACATGCGAGCAGTTGGCCGTGGACCAACGTGCCAATAACGTACAGGTGTTCGCCACCGATCTTGACGAGCGCGCCATTGGCCATGCCCGCACGGGTTTGTATCCAGAGTCCATCATCACCGACGTGCCGCCATCGCGGCTGCGCCAGTTCTTCGTCAAGGAAGACCAGCATTATCGAGTACGCAAGGAAATACGCGAGAAAGTGCTTTTCGCGCGGCATAACCTGCTGTCCGATCCGCCCTTCTCGCAATTGGGCTTGATCGTCTGTCGCAATCTGCTGATTTACCTGGACCGCGAAATCCAGCGTGACATCCTGCGCATGTTCCATTTCGCCCTGCGCCCGGGTGGGTACCTGTTCCTGGGCTCGTCCGAATCGGCAGAGCTGGCTGGCGAGCTGTTTGCAGTGGTGGACAAGCGTAATCGCATCTACCGGGCGCGCGAGGTCGCCGGTGCCGGCACGCGTCCGGGGCGTCAGCTGCAAGGGGGTGATCTAGGCGCTCTGAAGCAGCCGGCCACCGCCAAAAGCAGAGCCCAGCGCAAGCCCTCCTATGCAGAGGTGCACCACCGCGCACTGGCGCGCCGAACCCCGCCGAGCCTGATCATCGACGGTGAGGGTACCATCCTTCATCTGAGTGAAGGGGTCGGGCGCTTCATGCAACTGGGCAGCGGTGAATTGAGCCGTAACTTGCTCAACCTGGTACTGCCCAGCCTGCGACTGGCGCTTCGCAGCACCCTGTTCCAGGCGCGCCAGGGCACCCATGCGGTCACCTCTCGCCCTGTGGACCTGGGCGAGGATGACCAGCGCTGCCAGGTAGAGATTACGGTGCAACCGCATAAGGATGAGCAGACAGCCGGCGAATACCTGCTGGTAGTGTTCGAAGAGCGCGCGCCCGATCCGTCATTGCCCTTGGTCGGTGCCATTCGCCAGACCGACAGCATGGTGCTGAACAACCTGGAGCGAGAGTTGCAGCGCACGCGCTTGCAATTGCAGGAGACCATCGAGCAGTCGGAGATCTCCAGTGAAGAGCTCACCGCCTCCAATGAAGAGATGCAGACCATCAACGAAGAGCTTCGCTCGGCCAGCGAAGAACTTGAAACCAGCAAGGAAGAGCTGCAGTCGATCAACGAAGAACTGTTGACCGTCAACTACGAGCTCAAGAACAAGGTCGAGGAGACCGACAAGGTCAATGACTACCTGCGCAACTTGATTGCCAGCACTGACATCGCCGCCGTGTTCGTCGACCGCAACCTGCACATTCGCTGGTTCACCCCGCGTGCGACCGACCTGTTCAACATGCTGCCGGTGGACACAGGCCGCTCTCTGCTCGACATCACTCATCGCTTGGATTACCCCGCTCTGGCAGATGATGCGCGTGCCGTGGTCAATGGCGAGCACATCATCGAGCGCGAAATCGGAGGCCAGGCCTACCACTGGTACCTGGCCAGGTTGCTGCCCTATCGCTCAAGCGAACAGAAGATCGACGGGGCCGTGCTTACCTTTATCGACATCAGCAAGAGCCGCGCGGCCGAGGAGCGTCTGCGACTTGGCGAGGAACGCATGCGAGTAGTCGCTGAAAGTACCCACGAATTCGCCATCATCCTGTTGGATGAGCAGGGCTTGATCACTGATTGGAACACAGGCGCCACATTGATCTTCGGCCATGAAAAGGCCGATGTAGTGGGCCGGCATTACCAGCTCATCTTCACCGAGGAAGATCGCCAGCACGGCATTCCCGAGCAGGAGTTGCAAAGGGCGCGCACCAACGGCCGTAGCCAGGATGAGCGCTGGCACGTGCGCAATGACGATAGCCGCTTCTATGCCAGCGGTGAGATCTCGCGCTTGAAAGGCAATTCATTGCGTGGTTTCGTGAAGATCGCTCGTGACTTGACCGGGCACAAGCGCCTGCACGATGAACAGAGCAAGCAATTGGCCGAGTCGCAAAGCAGCAGCCACATGAAGGATGAGTTTTTTGCCATCATGTCCCACGGGCTCAAACACCCGCTCAACCTGATCCAGCTCAACGCCGAGATCCTGCGTCGTCTGCCTTCGATCGCCCACATCGCCGCTGCGAGCAAGGCGGTAGCCACCATCCGCGAGGCTGTCGCCAGCCAGGCGCGCATCATCGACGATCTCCTGGACGTGGCCCGTATCCGTACCGGCAAGCTCAAGCTCAAGACCGAAGCAGTAGACGTGGCTGCCATCGTCGAGGGTATCCATGGGGTTGTCGTCAGCGAGCAGCCTGACTCGGCAGTGGTGCTGGAGCTGCCTGCTGACCGTCTACCGCTGTTCATCGACGGGGATAGCACACGCTTGGAGCAAGTGATCTGGAACCTGCTCAACAACGCCCTGAAGTTCAGCCCGCCCGGTAGCGCCATTCGGTTGTCGCTCAGCCACGATGACACGCAGGTGTCGCTCAGCGTGATAGACCAGGGCATCGGCCTCACGGCAGACAGCCTGGAGCACATTTTCGATCTGTTCAGCCAGGCAGCGTCGCCGCTCGGGCACGCGGCTCGAGAGGGTCTGGGAATAGGGTTGTCGCTGGTCCGTCAGTTAGTGGAGGCCCATGGCGGAAGCGTAAGCGCGTACTCCGCAGGCCTCGGTCAAGGCTGTACGTTCACCGTCACTCTGCCCTTGTCCCAGAGTGGTAGAGGTGAGCAGCTTGCCTGCCAGCAACCTGAACGCATGGGTCGCCTTGATGGCTTGCACGTGCTGCTGGTGGACGACTCGCCCGAAGTGCTCGACGTCATGCAACAGCTCCTGGAAATGGAATGTGCGCAGGTAAGCGCGTTCGCTGACCCGCGCCAGGCGCTCGAGGTCGCCAGGGACACGAAGTACGACGTCATTCTGTCGGACATCGGCATGCCAGTCATGGACGGCCATGCACTGATAAAGGCCCTGCGAGACATGAAGCACCTGCAGCACACGCCGGCCATCGCCCTAACTGGCTATGGGGCGAGCGCCGATCAGCACCGGTCGAAGCAATCAGGCTTTGATCGCCACCTGAACAAGCCCGTCGGCTATGACGAATTGGTAGAGGCCATCGAAAGCCTGCACGATTCGGTTCTCTACTGACCGTTCGTCGGTGAATTGTTACAGTTTTATGACTTTTTTACGGTTCTCGGCGACTAATTCCTCATAGGAATGTGATTCGCCGGAGTACCCATGAAATCTGCCAAGCCCCGCGCAACCATTATCTGTCGGCATGGCAAACACGCTCATAAATGGCTATGGGTTCGCAAGCAAAACGCCCCTTGGACGCTGCCAGGTGGCAAAGTTGAGCCTGGTGAGACGCCGCTTGAGGCGGCACAGCGTGAATTGCTAGAGGAGACAGGTCTGCAGGCCCACAATTTCACGCTGCTGATGCGCCACGAGACGTCCCAGCGCATGCACTATGTCTTCGAGGCCGAGTTTGATGAAGCGCCCCAGCCTTGCGCCTTGCATGAGATCGCTGACTTTCAGTTCGCGCATTTCGAACACGTCAGCACGCTCAAGCAAGACATCAGGAAGTTGATTTGCTCGTTGCTCGAGTGTGACGCGGCTACTGCGGCGTCTGTTCGCTGACGCCCTCCTCGACTGGCTGCTATCTGGAGTACAGGCGTGCCGCTTTAGGCGTGCACGCTCCATTGACAGTCGCCCGCCTCAATCGGCAAATCGTCGATCGCATGAATCATCCCGCTGTCCAGAGCCTCTTGTGGGCCAAGGATCCGTGGGGCCGCCATCAGGTAGCGGGGCACGTCAAGCGCCTGCGCCGCGCCTTCCGTGCGCTGAGCCACAATCTGGGCGTACAGGCGCAAGTCATAATCCAAGCTCATTGCATATTCGGCCATCCGAGAGTGGTCGATGGAACCGTGCAGCGTCCAGTGGAAGGGATGGAACAGGAACTTGCTGTAGGTGCACGCGGTGCGGCGCTCGCCGGCCAGAAACAGGATGTTGCCCATCGACTCGACCGTGCCAAGGTTATGCGTGTGCACAGTGACAGGCAAAGTCCGCAGGTAGTTGTACAAGGTAAACCCGTAGCTGCACTCGCCGCCCATGGTGGCGACATTCAGCTGCACCACCTCGGCCCCCTGGTTCACAGCCTTGGTACAGGTGTTGATCAGGTTGCCGCAGGTAGAAGAATTGATAGGGCCGGTGAAATGGATGATGTGTCTGGCCATGCGCACCTCCAAGAAGTGTCGATACAGAGCGTCGGTCACCACCCTGCCTGTCTAAAAATGGAATCGAGCTCATCTGCAAAGTTCAATTCCACCCCCCGGCCACCGCCATTGATCAACTGCGCCTGAACCCTCCTGCCGCTGCGCTGGTCGCAATGGTGAATGGAATGGAGATGCGATAGGAGGCAGCGTGAGCGAGGTACGCATTGGCATTTCAGGATGGCGATACGGCCCTTGGCGCAGGGATTTCTATCCCAAGGGCCTGCGCCAGGATGACGAACTGGCCTTCGCATCGAGGGCGGTCACGACCATCGAGATCAATGGCTCGTTCTACAGCCTGCAAACGCCCGAACGCTATCAAGCCTGGCATGACGCCACACCCGATGACTTCGTTTTCGCCGTCAAGGCACCGCGATACATCACCCACATCCGCAGACTCAAGGACATCGATACGCCATTGGCCAATTTCTTCGCTTCCGGGCCGCTTCTTCTGGGCAACAAGCTCGGCCCTTTCTTATGGCAGTTCCCTGCCAACATGCGCTTCGACGCTGAGCGATTCGGTGCATTTCTGCAGCTGCTACCACGTGACCGAGCCGCTGCCAAACGTAGCGCCAATGGCTGCGAGCAACGCCTGCAAGGTAACGGCGGTACGCAGATAAGCGGGAATGCACCCCTACGCCATGCGGTGGAAATACGCCACGAAAGCTTCCTGTGCGATCGCTTCGTGGAACTGCTGCGCCAGCACAACGTTGCCTTGGTGGTGGCCGACAGCGCGGGTAAGTGGCCTTACGTCGAAGACGTCACCGCAGACTTCATGTATATGCGCCTGCATGGCGATGTCGAACTCTATAGCAGCGGGTATACCGTCAGCGCGCTTCGCCGCTGGAAGAAACGTATCGAACAGTGGACTGAGGGAAGCCAGCCCGACGACGCACATCTGATCGTACAAGGGCCGCCACCCCGGTGCCCAACGCGTGACGTGTACTGCTATTTCGATAACGATCAGAAAGTCCATGCCCCTTACGACGCGCGCCGACTGCTGGAAAAGATGCACTTGGACCACGAATTGATGACCGAGCCGGGCGCCGAGCCGGAGGTTAAGCTGTGAACCCTACACTCCCCGCGCCAAACTGCATCATCGACAAAATCACCGCCGTGCACCGCCTGAACGTGCTGACGCTCAACGTGCACAAAGGCTTCACCTTCTTCAACCGCCGCTTCATCCTGCCGGAGCTGCGCGATGCGGTACGGGCCACAGGCGCCGACCTGGTGTTTCTCCAGGAAGTGCATGGCAGCCACCAGCAGCATGCGATCAGCCATCCCGCCTGGCCGGAGGCGCCCCAGTACGAGTTTCTGGCAGACAGCATGTGGCCGCAATTCGCCTATGGGCGCAACGCCGTCTACCCCCATGGCGATCACGGCAACGCCTTGCTCTCCAAATTCCCAATCGTACGTTCAGAGAACCTCGACGTATCGGTCGAGGGAAACGAACAGCGAGGTCTGCTGCACTGTCAACTGGAGGTGCCGGGCCATGACGAGGTGCATGCAATCTGTGTACACCTGGGGCTACGGGAGGCACACCGCCAGAAACAGGTGAGTTTGCTGTTCGAGTTGCTCGACCGCCTGCCTGCCAAGGCGCCCGTGATCATCGCCGGGGATTTCAATGACTGGCGCTTGAAGGCAGATGCCGTGTTGTCAGAGCGCCTGATTGAGGCATTCGGGGAGCGTTTCGGCTCGCCGGCCCGCAGTTTTCCCGCGCGCCTGCCGCTGCTTCGGCTCGACCGGATCTACGTGCGCAATGCCATGCCCCATGCTGCAAAGGTTTTATCCAACTATCCGTGGTCGCACCTGTCCGACCACGCCCCCTTGGCTGCGGAGATCAACGTGTGAAAAGACCTTGGGTCGATGGCAACAGCGTCGAGCTGTTGATCAATGGTGAGGCGTTCTACCCGCGAGTCTTCGAGGCCATGGGCCAGGCGCGCGATGAAATTCTCCTTGAGACATTCATCATCTACGAGGACAAGGTTGGCCATCAGTTGCAGCGTGCCCTGATCGAGGCAGCGCAACGTGGGGTTCGTGTCGAAGTGGTTGCCGATGGGTATGGCACCGCTGACCTGTCAGCTGAATTCATCGGAGCGATGACTGAAGCGGGGGTGAGGTTTCACTTGTTCGATCCCCAGCCTCGTCTGGCTGGCCTGCGCACCAACCTGTTCCGCCGCCTGCATCGCAAAATCGTCGTGATCGACGGGGAGCGTGCGTTCATTGGCGGCATCAACTATAGCGCCGATCATCTCGGCGACTATGGGCCGATGGCCAAGCAGGACTACGCCGTGGAGGTCACCGGTCCAGTGGTCGCCCAGGTGCATGCCGTGAGCCGTCGACTGATGTCGCCGGTGCTGGAGCCCCCAAGCGAGGTGCGCCCGGTTACCGACCCCACTGGCGACATCACCGCCGTGATGGTAGAGCGGGACAACGGCCAACGCAGCACCGCGATCGAAGCGTATTACCTCGAAGCCCTGCGTGGCGCTCGTAAGCGCATAGTGGTAGCCAATGCCTATTTTTTCCCAGGCTATCGCCTATTGCGCGAACTGCGTAACGCCGCGCGTCGAGGGGTTGAAGTGACCCTCATCATGCAAGGTGAGCCGGACATGTGGTGGGTGCGTACGCTGGCTCGCCTGCTCTACAACTACCTGCTTCGCGATGGGGTGCGGATCCATGAGTATTGCCGACGCCCCCTGCACGGCAAAGTCGCGCTGGTGGACGACGAATGGTCCACGGTCGGCTCGAGCAACCTCGACCCGCTGAGCCTGTCGTTCAACCTTGAAGCCAACCTGTTCATCCGCAGCCGCGCCTTCAACCAACAGCTCCACGACCATTTGCAGTCGCTGGCCAGCGAACAGTGCAAGACGGTCACCCTTGAGCGAATGATCCGCGGCTACTGGTGGCGGGCGCCGCTGATCTTCTTGAGCTTCCATGTCATACGTCACTTCCCGCGCATTGCCGGCTGGCTACCTGCGCATCGCAAGCGCCTGAAGACGCCCGGGCAAGCGGTGGAGACCCAAGGCAACCTGCACGGGGGCAACACCTGATGGAACGAAAACGTTGGCAAGTGTGGGCCAAGCGTCTGTTCACGGTCCTGTTCCTGATCCTGATCCCGGCGTTGTTGTTCACGCTGGCGCGCAACCTGGACTGGAACGAGGTACGTGAATCGCTGTTGGCCTACAAGCCCGGCACATTGGCTGTCGGGTTGGTCATGGCACTGATGAGCTTCCTGATCTTCGCCAGCTATGACCTGTTGGCTCGTGCCTATACCGGTCACAAGTTGCCGGTGCGGCAAGTGCTGCCGATCGCTTTCGTGTGCTACGCCTTCAACCTCAATTTCACCACTTGGGTAGGCGGGGTCGCGTTGCGCTATCGGTTATATGGCAGGCTCGGGCTCGATACCCCCACCATCACACGCATCCTGACCTTGGGGCTATTGACCAATTGGATGGGCTACATGCTGCTGGCAGGCGGCGTGTTTGCAATGCGCCTGGTTGAGTTGCCGGCAAACTGGGCCGTCGGCACCACCGGGCTGCAGCTGATTGGCTTTGCGTTGCTGGCCATCTCGATCGGCTACCTGCTAGCCTGCGGTTTTGCCAAAAAACGCACTTGGCGCTGGCGCGAACATGAACTGACGTTACCCTCGCTGCGCCTTGCGCTATGCCAGGTGGCCTTGGGTGCCAGCAACTGGGCAATGATGGCGCTGCTGATCTTCTGGCTGCTGCCAGATCAGGCATTCTATCCCTCCATTCTGGGGGTGCTGTTGATCAGCTGCGTGGCCGGTGTAGTGGCCCACATTCCGGCAGGGCTCGGGGTGCTGGAGACGGTATTCCTAGGCTTGCTCCAAGGGCAGATTCCACAAGGCAGCCTGGTTGCAGCCCTATTGGCCTATCGAACCTTGTACTACCTGATACCGCTGGTGTTGGCGGTCATCACCTACCTCGTGCTGGAGAAGCGCGCCAAGGCCATGCGCCGGCAAGACTCGGCAGCACCAACGTGATTGATAGGTAAGTAGAGCAGGGATAGAGCAGATCCCGGCTTAGCTCAGCTCCTTGGAGCGGTCTTGCCGGGGCGCCGGCGAGGCCGCGCCCACACACGGAAATTCGCTAGCTATCACATACAATGCAATGCAGGTTGAACAGGCCGGGTCTGCCCGAGCAGACCCGGCTCAATATCCCTCACGGCGAAATAGGATCGCTCGCAGGGAAAGTCTCATCCAGTGCATTGTCCACACTGGTTTCCTTCTTTTGCTCGACCTTGCCACAGGTACAGTCTGGCATGCGGCATGGCTCGCCGTTGCGGTGTCCGGTTGCACACGCTTCGCAACAGTAGGCCTTGCCATTCTGCGGCAAGGTGCTCACCGTGCAGGAACACTCGGTACAAGCGCAGCGTAATTCGCTCATGATCAGCTCCTTTCGTCTTCTTCAATTGCATCATCAGTCCACGGTTTCCCGTCAAGCGGGTTGGTGCGGGCCAGTTCTGCTTCGTCAAGGCCACGGCCGCCGCCGATTTCCATCGCGTCTACTTCGGTCAGGGCCTGATCGGCAGGGCCGCCATATCCAGGCTCATGAGGATCTCGGGCGCCGGTCTCATCCAGCAGCGTGTCCGGGCTCAGGTCGTCATCGGTGACGCCGTCCTCATGCAGGCTGTCGGTCAGTGCCTCGCCGCCGGTCAAGCCGCTCTGGCGCACCCGTTCTTCCGGAAACTCCTGCTCCACTTCACTTTCTGGCCGCTCATCACCTACCCGTCCCTGACGGTCATCAAGGCGATCACTGAAGTTCAGCTCATGCACGCTGCCCATTCGATCCTCGATGTCATCGATCTCGGTCGGGGTATAGGCTTTGGGTTCATCGGGTCTGGACATTACGCCTCTCCATCAGTTGGCTTACCCAAAGTCGACTGCTCTGCACCCAGGAAGATTCAGAGTTTTACGCGGCTACCGGGGGTTTTTTGAACTCCAGCGCTGTTCGCCACCTCCCAAGATCAAGACAGCGCAGGTTCCGGAGTTCCCATGGCCAAGCCCCTCGAGGAATACGCGCGCAAGCGCGATTTCAACGCCACGCCTGAGCCGAGCGGCAAATCCGGCCGCACCAAAGCGGCCCACGCATTACAGTTCTGCATTCAGAAGCATGACGCCAGCCATCTTCACTATGATTTCCGGCTGGAACTCGACGGCACGCTTAAAAGTTGGGCGATTCCAAAAGGCCCTTCCTTGGATCCGAAAGTCAAACGCCTGGCCGTGCATGTCGAAGACCATCCGCTCGATTACGCCACGTTCGAAGGCCATATTCCGCAAGGTCACTACGGTGGCGGCGATGTCATCGTCTGGGACCGTGGCGTCTGGGAGCCGGACGGTGATCCGCGTGAGGGGTACGAGAAAGGAAAGCTACGCTTTCGTCTGCAAGGCGAGAAGCTCGCTGGCATGTGGAACCTGTTCCGAACACGGCTGGCAGGCAAGAAAGAGCAGTGGATGCTGGTCAAGTCAAACGACAGCCAGGCCCGCAGTGAGGCGCAGTACAGTATCGTCGAGGAACAGCCCGACAGCGTGCTGAGCGACCGGACATTGACCCCCAAGCCTTCTGCGAAGACGGCCAAACAGGCTAAAAGTAAGCCTGCCCCGGCCAAGCAGGCCGCCAAGTCCAAGTCCAAGTCCAAGTCCGGTAAACTACCAGACCACCTACAGCCGCAGTTAGCCACGTTGGTCGATTCACCGCCTTCCGGGGAGTGGCGGTATGAGGTGAAGTACGACGGATATCGCATCCTTGCGCGCATTGAGGGCGATGATGTACGGCTCTACACCCGCAATGGTCATGACTGGAGCGCCAAAATGCCCGGCCAGGTCGCTGCGCTACGCGCATTAGGCGTGGACTCTGCGTGGCTCGATGGCGAGATGGTCGTCAATGACGATCAAGGGGTTGCAGATTTTCAGGCCCTGCAGAATGCATTCGATACCGCTCATGATGAACAAATAACCTATTACGTCTTCGACCTGCTGTTCCTGGGCGGCCAGGATCTACGCGCCCTTCCCTTGCAGCAGCGACGCGACGCGTTGAAGCGTTTGCTCGAGCACAACACTGCGGACAACCTCAACTACTCCGCAGACTTCGACGAGCCGGTCGAAGCGTTGCTTGAAAGCGCCTGTACGCTGGGCCTTGAAGGCCTGATAGGTAAGCGCGCCGACAGCAGCTACACAGGCAAGCGCAGCGCCGACTGGATCAAACTCAAGTGCAAGCGGCGGCAAGAGTTCGTGGTAGTGGGCTATACCGACCCCAAGGGGAGCCGCAATGGGTTCGGCGCCTTGCTGTTGGCTCTGCACGAGGGCGACGGGGGTACGCTGCGTTACGCCGGCAAGGTCGGCACCGGCTTCAGTACCACCACTCTGGATACGCTGCACGCACGACTCGAACCCCTGCAGACCGCCAGCCCCCCTGTGGCCAACCCCCCCACTGGAGCCGAGGCCCGCGGTGTACATTGGCTCAAGCCCACCTTGCTGGCCGAGATCGCTTTTGCCCAGATGACGCGTGACGGTGTAGTACGCCACGCGGTATTTCACGGCTTGCGCGACGACAAGCCGGCCACTGCTATCGACCTGGAGCGCGCCATGCCGAGCAAGACCGTCCATAAGCGCAAGGCGGCCAAGGACGCCGAGACGCTGGGCGACCTGCGCCTCACCCACCCTGATCGCGTGATCGATCCCACCTCAGGCATGACCAAGCGCGACGTCGTCGAATACTACGCCCGGGTCAGCCAATGGATCTTGCCGCACCTCAAGCACCGGCCGGTTGCGCTCGTACGCGCGCCAGACGGCCTCGCCGGGGAACTGTTTTTCCAGAAGAACGCTGGTCAGCTGCACATTCCAAACGTGCGTACATACGACAAAGAGCAGGCCGGCCAAGCCGCCATGGTGATCAACCGCCCCGACACCTTGCTGGGCGCTGTGCAGATGAACATGCTCGAACTGCACACCTGGAACGCCACGGACACACACTTCGACCGGCCAGATCGTTTCGTGCTCGACCTGGATCCTGACCCGGCCCTGCCCTGGAAAGCGATGCTGGAGGCCACGCAGCTGACCTTGACCCTGCTGGACGAACTGGGTCTGAAGGTGTTCATCAAGACCAGCGGGGGCAAAGGTATCCACCTTGTTGTCCCGCTGACGAGAAAAGCGAGCTGGGACGACGTCAAGGATTTCAGTCACGCCATCGTCACCTACCTGGCAAAACTGTTCCCTGATCGGCTCACCGCGGTGTCCGGCCCCAAGAACCGTGTGGGCCGTATCTTCATCGACTACCTGCGCAATGGCAAAGGCGCCACCACGGTGTGTGCCTATTCGCTGCGTGCTCGCGAGGGCTTGCCGGTTTCAGTGCCCGTCTGGCGTGAAGAGCTGGCGCAGCTCAAGGGGGCCAACCAGTGGACCATCGCCACCGTTGGCGAGCGACTGGCCGATGCCCAGGACCCTTGGGCCGACATGAGCAAGACCCGTCAATCCATCACGGCGCGGATGCGCAAACAACTTGGCCTCACGTGATGGCCGACGTCTACCGCTACAGGGAGTTTCGCGCATGAGCATGCCTCAGGACCACGACCTCACCCCGTTGGACCGCTTGTTGCGCACTTACGAGGAGCGGCTGCAGCCCCTCAATGTCGATACCCAGTCACTCGAATTGATGAAAACCTTGCGGTCCCAGTGCCTGGACGTCCTACCGCGCCCGGGTCACGGCAGGACGCTGGAGCGCTGGCAGACGTTGTCGCGCGTGGCCGGCTGTGACCTGGCTTTGGCCAAGCTCTATGAGGGCCACACTGACGCTTTGGCGATTCTGGCCGAATGTGGCGCTGGCCATCTTGTAGGCGATGGGATCTGGGGTGTGTGGGCCGCAGAGCCGCCGGATGCTCGCGCCGTCGTTGCATCCAGAGACGGAGATTGCGTTCGCCTTGCCGGGAAGAAGGCGTGGTGTTCGGGCGCCTTGCAAATCGACCAGGCCTTGATCACCGCCTGGGACGAGTCGGGTCAACCGCAGCTGGTTGCCATCCGCTTGGCCGACCCAACCCTGGGTCTGAATATCGAGCACTGGCAGGCCGTAGGCATGGCAAGCACCGCCAGCGTCGAGGTCGAATTCACCGACACGCCGGGTGTGCTGGTCGGTACGGCGGGCGAGTATTTATCAAGGCCTGGCTTCTGGCACGGCGGCGCGGGCATTGCCGCCTGTTGGTATGGGGCGGCCGAAGCGCTGGCCGACTACCTGCGCGAGCATTGCCGCAAGCCCAAACCGGACCCCCACGCCGATGCGCACCTGGGCGCCGTGGATGCCGCCCTGTGCGGCGCTCGGGCGGCATTACGTGAATGTGCCGCCTGGATCGATTGCAATCCAGGCGCCGATGCCAGTCTCATCGTGCAGCGCGTGCGCGCCCACGTCGAACACGCCGTGGAGCACGTCATGCGACATGTAGGCCGCGCGTTGGGCGCAACACCGTTTTGCCGTAATGCACACTTTGCGCGGTTGAGCGCTGACCTGCCAGTGTTCATTCGTCAGAGTCACGCCGAACGAGACCTTGCAGCACTCGGCGCGCAGATCGCACAGCTTTCTTCCGGAGCATGGCAGCTATGAGTGAAGACCTGATCCAGTCCAATGACGGCACGCCCTGGTCAGCGTGGCAGCACTCGGCCCACCTGGCCCGGGCCACCTGGGTCTCTGCCCAGCAGCTCTGCCCACCGGGTCGACGCCTGGTACTGATCGCCCCACATCCAGATGACGAGATTCTCATGGCCGGTGGTCTGCTGGCCGATTTTGCAGGGCGCGAAGAGGACCTGGTGCTGATCTCGGCGACCGACGGCGAAGGCAGCCATCCTGGCTCGACTCGCTGGACAGAGCATCGCCTGCGTCGCGACCGGCCGCAAGAAAGCCGCAAGGCCATCGAGCAGCTCGGGCTGGACCCCAAGCGCATCGATTGGCGCCGCCTGCACCTGAAGGACAGTCAACTGGCCAGGGAGGAAGCCTTTCTGGTTAGCCACCTGACTCAGCTGCTGCGCCCGGAAGATGTGCTGATGACAACCTGGCGCGGTGACGGCCACTGCGATCACGAGGCGGTAGGCCGGGCCGGCGCGCAGGCAGCGTTGGCGCGTAAGGCCCAGTTGGTGGAAGTCCCCGTATGGGCATGGCACTGGGGCCAACCCGAGGATCCACGTCTGCCCTGGGAACGTGCGCACCGCTTGCAACTCAATGAGGATCAGGTGGGGCGCAAGCGCAAAGCCATCGCTGCACACGTCAGCCAGTTCGAACCTGACGGTTGTACACCGCCGGTGCTACGCCCCAACTTGCTGGACTGCGTGCTACAGCCCTTCGAACTGGTCTTCTTGTAAAAGGATCTGCCATGAGTATCGATGCCCAATATTTTGCCGACCTGTATGCCGCCAATGAAGACCCTTGGGCTTTTCGTACCCGCTGGTATGAAAAACGCAAGCGCGACCTGGTCATGGCCAGCCTCCCCCGGCAGTGCTACGAGCGTGTGTTCGAGCCGGCCTGCGCCAATGGCGAACTCAGTGTGCTGCTCGCCGAGCGCTGTGCCGAGCTGGTGTGCCAGGACCTCGACCCGAAAGCCGTGGGCCTGGCCACCGATCGCCTGGCCGATATCCGCCACGCACGGGTAGAACGCGCTCGCCTGCCTGCCGACTGGCCGGGCGGGCGTTTCGATCTGATCGTGCTCAGCGAAGTGGGGTATTACCTTGATCCCACCGACTGGTTGCAGGTGATCGAGCAGTCTGTTGCTAGCCTGTCCTATGATGGGGGCCTGTTGGCGTGCCACTGGAAGCATCCCATCGCCGGGTGTCCGCAGGACGGGCGCGAGGTGCATCGGATGCTGTCCAAACACCTGCCGCTATACCCGGTGTTCTGCCACGACGAGGCCGACTTCATCATGGCCTACTGGTCCAACCAACCCAGCGTGGTAGACCTTGACGAGACGTGCGTATGATCGGCGTCGTCATTCCGGCCCACAACGAGGCCCGGCGTCTGGGACGATGCCTGAAGGCCGCCTCGACTGCTGCCCAATACGCTGCGGCGGCAGGTCATCACGTCGCCATTCTGGTGGTTCTGGATCGCTGTACCGACGGCACCGCCGCCGTCGCACAGCGCCACGGAGCACACACCTTCGCGATTGAAGCTGGCAACGTCGGTATGGCCCGGCGCGCGGGTGCCGAATGGATGCTCGCGCGCGGTGCGACCTGGCTCGCCTGCACAGACGCAGACAGCCAGGTCCCTGCCCACTGGCTGACGGCACAGCTCGAATGCGGCGCTGAAGTAGTGTGCGGTACGGTCCATGTGAGCCACTGGCAGCCTTGGCAAACCGCTGCGTTGCGCAAACTCTATCTGAGCCGCTACGAGGCACGTGATGGTCATCGTCATATCCATGGTGCCAATCTCGGCGTGAGCGCACAGGCCTATCAGAGCGTCGACGGGTTCCAGCCTCTGGCGGCCCACGAGGATGTGCGTCTGGTCCGGGACCTGGAAGCGCTGGGGGTACCGATCAGTTGGTCAGCCGGGCACAGTGTGGCTACCAGCAGCCGACGCGAGTGTCGCGCACGCGAAGGGTTTGGCGATTACCTGGCCGGCCTGCAGGAGCAGCTGCAGGCCAAGCACTTGTGACTGCCGTCAGGAAGCCTTGCGCGTGCGTTTGGCGGGCTTCTTCGCGGCAGCAGGTTTCTTTTTGGAAGGCGCAGGGCCTTTGCCGCCGAGGCTGCGCTTGAGCAGCTCGGTGAGGTCGATGATATCTGCGCCCTTCTCGCCGCTGGTGTCCTCGCCTTTTTCCACCGTCTCGATCTTGCCCTTGCTGGCCTTTTCGGCAACCAGTTCCATGATCGTGTCTCGAAACGCGTCATGATACTCGTCCGGTGACCAGGTGCCGGCCATGTCTTCAACCAGACGCTTGGCCATATCCAGCTCTCGTTTGTCCACTTTGGCCTTGGTCACTGTAGTGTCCAGTTCGAGCGTGTCGAGCCCACGCACCTCATCTGGCCAGCGCAACGTGATCATCACCAGGGCCTCGTCCAGGGGCCGGATGAGTGCAAGGTGCTGGCGGGTGTGGAGTACGACTGTCGCCAAGGCCACTTTGCCGGTGGTAGCCAGCGTTTCGCGCAAGAGCGCGTAGACCTTGCCCCCACGCCGGTCAGGGCTCAGATAGTAAGGGGTATCGAAGTGCTGAAGGGGAATGTCCCCCGCATCCACGAACGAAAAGATGTCGATCGTCTGGGTGGCTTCCGGGCGCGCCTTGCGGATCTCCTGTTCACTGATCACCACATAGCGGCCCTTCTCGTACTCCACGCCCTTGACGATGTTTTCCTTGTCAATGTCCTTCCCAGTGACCTTGTTGATGCGCTTGTAGCCCACCGGGTCCATGCTGCGCTTGTCCAGCCAGTCGAAATCAACGCGTTCACTGCTGACGGCGGAATTGAGCGCAACGGGTATGTGTACCAAACCGAAACTGATGGCGCCTTTCCAGATTGCCCTGGCCATTGACATGCTCCCTGAGTGATCTGCTGATACCTCAAGTGACTGCGCTACTTGGGCAAAGGTTTAACCGCAGCGCTGGGTGGCTAACACAGCCATTGGACAGAAACTCAGCCAGGATTGAAGAGCACCCGCTTGAAGGCTTCGGCCGCCAAGTGCACCTGCACGGACCAGTCGCTGGCCGCATCACTCCCGGCATCGTCCGAGATGTATTTCAGACACACGAACGGGATGTTCTCGGAGCGTGCGATGAGCGCCAGCGCGTAGGCCTCCATGTCGACCACGTCATAAGGTGCATCACCGTGGCTGATCTCGAAATTGTCCCCGGTGCCACAGGTCTCCACGGGTAAACCTGAAATGGCCAGCCCATGCTCGAGCACGACAGGGATGTCGGACAGCGGTGTTTCGTAGCGCGCAAACCCGAGGGGCGTGACGTCCATGTCACGCTGGACGAACCGTGTGCAGCACACCAGGCTGCCCTTGCCATGCAGCCGACTGCCTGCCGAACCGAGATTGACGATGAGCCTGGGCCTGCGCGTGGTAACGGCGCGGGTGAGTGCAATCGCCGCGTTGACCTTGCCAATGCCGGTGAAGACCGTATTCATATGCCCGAACAAACCACCCGCCTCTGCCTCCAAGGCGAAGACGAACAGCGTGTCTTCAAGGGCTACACGTGGGAACAGCGGGGTCAGCATCATGGTTACGGTCCTTGGCACAACGGTGATGGATCCCGCTATTCTCATTGAACCGGTGGTGAAATCAAACACCTACGTACGAAGGCCGGACTGCCAAAGAGGCACCCGGCCAGAGCGCCCCTGCAAGCAGCGGTAAAGATGAAATGTGTGATGTGATACCGAACCCCGGAGACCGCTGTGCGCCCCATGGGGCACATCTGGATATCGCTCAATCCTGTACCATCACCGATTACGCGTAACCGTCAGTGCCACAGCCGCAATACGTTCGACTCGCTCATAGCCTGGCTCCAATAATTGCTCGCCGAACACGTCAGGGTCGATCTCTCGATAGACCCAGGAAAATTCAGGGCCGGCCAGTTGCTCGCGAACGCCTTCGAGCAAAGCGTCCTGCCCCTCAACGATGGCAACGCCGGTATAGAGCAACAGTGATCCCCCCACGGTCAGTCGCTTAAGGCTCTGCTCGATGATGCGACGCGACAAGTCAGCCCCAAGCGATCCTCCGCCATGACGATACGTGCGTTCCCCGTCATCAAGCATGTAGGGAGGATTGGCCACGATCAGGTCGAACTGACCCGTCACGTCCTGAAGAATATTGCTGTGTTGAACAGAGACATTACTGACGTCGGCGAGGGCTGTATTGACCGCAGTAAAACGCAATGCATTGGGATTGATGTCCACAGCGGTTACCTGTGCATGCTGCGCAGCCCGGGCGATCACCAATGCGCCCACCCCTGTGCCACAGCCGATGTCCACCGCACGCTCAATGCGCTTGAGGGTCGATTGCAGGTGATCCTGGATCACATGGGCGAAACGATAGCTGTCAGGGCCAAAGAACACCGCATCGCTGGCCTGCGTAGGGTAAGCCGAGTGCACCAGCATCACCCCGTCCAGGGTCGACCAACGGACGGTGCTGGCCAGCAGGTCTCGATGAGTGTTCACTACGCCGGCGGTTTTCATCAGGTCGAGCTCATCGTCCGACAGCATCGAGGCGGCAAACGGCCGACTCCAACCAAACACATCGCGGACGGTGCAGGCCTTCTCGGCGCCTGGCCGGGCGTTGACCAAAGCATGGGTTGCGGGTGTCACGCAGGTAAAATGATAACCATCGGCGCGAAGGCGCTTACCCAACTGGAGTAAGGCCTGGTCTGCGGCTGTCTGAGATGAATCGAGGGGCATCAGTGAGATCCTTCCTGGAGCAGGCCAGTGGCCTGTATGTAAGCCCGGGTCGCGACCAATCCTTCGGGCGTCGCATGTTTGTTGCCGGACATGGCACCGATCAGCGTATCCATGTCGTAGTCCGCAGTGCACGGCCGTCGATTACTTGACGTCTGGCCCTGCAATTGCAGGGCTGCCTCCCAGGTACCCGGTAGCACCCGGCGAATGCGCGATTGCGACCCTGCGGCGATCCAGTCGTGCCACAACTGCTTCTCGTAGGCGGTAAATACACCATACATGGGCGCGGTCGGCCCCTCGATCAGTTTCCACCAGCGGCTTTGCTCGGGAGCCTCGCCTCGGCGAATCCAGCCTTGGGCCTGCATGGCTTCAAGAAAGGCCGGCATGGCGCCCGGCTCGGCCAGCCACTGATTAATGGTGCGCTTTTGCAGACGGCAGTGGTCCGAATGCATGAACTGACCGAAATTGCGCTTGTGTTCCAGGGCCTGGAGCAGCTCTGCTTCCAAGTCGAAACGTGCGATGAGCGCAGGGGTGCTGATCCCCAGATCATTGAGCCGGTAGCCCCGACGGACGCGCTCATAAAAACCCGCCACGTCATCGGCCGGGCACAATTGGCGCAGCGCCTGGAGCGACAGATGGGCATGCCCGCTGGCGGCATTGTCGATGGTGACATGCAGCTGGAAGTAAAATCCGTCGATACCCAGCTCTGCCAATTCGTACGTTGTAATCAGCAGATGTAAAGGCGGCTGTTCATAGCCAAGGTTGTAGCCAATCACTTCGGGTAGATAGTCCTGGCCATACTCGCCGAGCGCCAATTGCAAGGATGCCTGCAAGTAGCGACCATCCTCCAGGTCCGGACGCTCCAGGCAGCCGAGCCGGCTCATCAGGCGCTGGTAGATTAATACATGGTTGCAGCGAGGATCACCGCTGCCCAGTTCTTCGAGGTACGTACGGATAAGACCGTGATAGCGTGGATCTTGCCATTCCCGCAAAGCACTGAACAGCCAGGCACCGTCTACAACCTTAGTGGGCTCAACTTGTTGCAGGAACCACAAGGCCTGGGCCCGGTTAGCAAAAAAACGCCGCGGGCCGCCCTGCTTGCGCTGATCCAGATAGGCTTTGTAGCCCTCGGCCACACCGGCAGCGTGTTGCAAACTCCAGGCGTCGAGTTGCGCCGGATCATCTGGCAAGTCGTCAGGCATGTCCTGAGCTTGCTCCAATTGGGCATCAAGCCAGGCCCGGCTGCTGGTGTCATGGCCCTCGAGCAAGGCGTGGTAACGGTCCTTCAGGCTGGGGGCGACAGATGGGGCTTGGACCATCGCGGCGGTCTGGCGGGTCATGACCGTCATGGCATATTCCTCGTGCGCGTATTATTGATTGGCTTTCTGCCCTGTCATCGGCTCAGGGGCTGGCGCAGAACGGGGTGCAGCGTTTTCATCGGGTTTTTGCATCTGCAAGGACGGCTTGCTGGCATCGGAATCCTTGCCGGGGTGATTATTGTCGCGGTCAAAACAACCGCCGACGATGGTCAAGGCGCCCATCAGTGTGATCAGTGGGAATGTGCGCATGGCCGGCTCCTTGCTCGAGTAAACGCAGTGCCAGGCGGGCCTGGCACTGCAAGGCTTCACTTATGACTTGCCGCCTCTGCGGCCCGACTCGCTGGAGTGGCCAGCGTTTGCTTGGCCCCCCTTCTTGCCGGCTTCGGAAGCCTTCTCGCGGTCATTGGCGAAGTTGCCCGAATTTTTGCTACCGCCTTGGCTGCCCTGCTGGTTACCGCTACGGCTATTGTCTTTAGTGGCCATGATCTGAAACCTCTTATGACTTCGGAATGCACGGCGCCAATGCCGTACATGAATTGGGAGTCCGGACGTCCGCCAGGATTCGCATTATCGAGAAGGCTTCGGACAAACGGCGTTAAACAAGGGTATGCCCAATAGTTCGCGTCCCCGTCACCGGCCTGGCGTTTTGTCCCGTCGGCCCTGCTGGCCACCTAGCCAATGACCGGTTGCGGCCCAGCTAACGGCGAGTGTCGCCCCGATCAACATGGCCACTTGTGGATGGTCCCCGATAAGGTCCAGGCCCCGCTTTATCCAACCGCTGACCGCGTCACCGCCTCGATACACCACGGTGTCGATGAAGTTCTTGGCCTTGTATTTGTCTTCGGCGCTGACCACCGTGAACAGCATCTCGCGTCCTGGCCGTACCAGGGCGTACTCGCCGGCACGCCGTACGACCATCACGATGACGAACAAAACGAAGACAGGTGACAAGGCCAAACATACGAACCCAGCGGCCATGGCCAGGGGCACTGCCACCAGCAATACCCTCACACCCAGGCGTCGGGCGAGTCGACCGGTGAGAAACAGCTGCGTCAGAATAGCCAGTGCCTGAACGATTGCATCTATGGCGCCGAACACCTGCGTCTGGCGAGTGCGGTCGGTAAAGGTTTCACTGACGATGCGGGCCTGTTCGAAATAGAGGAATGTACTGACACTGGCCAGCAGCACGACGAACACGGCGATCCCGAGCAAATACGGCGTACGCATCACCGCCGCTGCGCCTGAAAACGGATTGCCACCCAGCGCGCGGCCTTCATGGGGGGCTTCGCGGGTCGGTAGAGGGTGAGTCGTACGCCAATGCTGCAACACCCAGGCGGCCAGTACGCTGCCCAGCAGCAGTATCGCCGCGAGCGTCAACAAACCGGGGTGTCCAAGAGGCGCCACCAGCAGTGTGCCGAGCAGCGGCCCGCTCAGCCCGCCCAGGCTTGCTCCTGCTGCCATTACACCGAACAGGCGCTTGCCTTGCTCGGTGCTGAACAAGTCGGCAAGCACACTCCAGGCCAGTGAGATACTCAGTAGATTGAATACCGACAACCAGATATAAAACGCTCGTGCCACCCAAGGCCCGTCGGGGTGGCGTGCCAGCAACGCGGCAAAGGCGAGCAAGTTGCAGATGAAGAAGCCATAGGTCCAAGGCAGTATGTACCGGCGTCGTACACGGGAGGCCAGCCAGCCAAACACAGGCAGGCATACCACAGTGGCGATGAAGGTACCGGTGAACAGCCATTGCAGGTTTTCGACACCACCGGCAACGCCCATGGTTTCACGTACGGGCCGCAGCATGAAATAACCCGTGAACAGCATGAAGAACAGCAGGCTGCCTGCCAGAACGGCTGGCGCCTCCCCGGGCCGCATGTCCAGCATCCGCTGCAGGCGCTGCCGCCACGTCACCATGATGTCAGGAGAACTGCTCGATGAGCGCTTGCTGCTGCGCTTGGGTCAGCAACGGGCCCTGCCCTGCCTTGAGCTGGTCCAGTTGACGGTCCAGTCGGCCAGTAGCCGGTATGACGGCGGTGACCGCCGGGTGGCTGAGGGCGAACTTCAGGAACAGCTGTGCCCAGCTACCGATGCCCTGCTCCTGTGCCCATTCTGGAAGCGCGCGGTCCTTGACCGTGGCGAACAGACGACCGTCATCGAAGGCGCGGTTGATCAGCACCGCCACACCCTTGTCACGGCACAGGGGAAGAAGCTCACGCGCAGCGCCGGGGGCATTGACCGCGTAGTTGATCTGGATGAAGTCCAGGGCCTGGCTGCGCACGATTGCGGCCACTTCATCGTGCCCAGCGTTCAGATAGTGGGTAATGCCCACATACCGCGTCTTGCCCTGTTGCTTGAGTTCACGTGCATAAGGTAACTGCTGCTGCCAGTCACGCAAGTTGTGCACCTGTAGCAGGTCCACGCTGTCCGTGCGCAGGCTGCGCAGCGTGCCGGCCCATTGGGCCTGGGCATCTGCGCGGCTGTTGGCGGCGATCTTGGTGGCAATGAAGCACTGGCGGTGCCATCCGCCTTCGTCGAGCAACTGCCCCAGGATACTGTCTGCTCCGCCATAATTGGGAGAGGTGTCGATGACCCGCCCGCCACCTGCGAAGAAGGCTTCAAGCACTTGATACAGCTGCCGATAGTCCGCTGAGCCTGCCGCGACTTCGAAGCTGCCTGACGTGCCAGCGCCGATCACCGGCAGTCGCTCATCCGTTGACGGGATGGGGCGCGACAGCATGCTCGCCGGTGCAGCTGCGCTCAGCCAGGGACTGGCGGCCAGCAGACCGATCGCAGCGCCTGCACGTAGGACTTCCCGACGTCCATACATAGGAACTCTCCGGTAACACAGCGGAAATATCCAATGCTAGTTCTTCATAGACGCCTTGCGATCATCTTGTGTATCTGGATGTTTAACGCTCAGCCTGCAACAGCAGGCGCAGATCCACAACATCGTGCGTCATCGGCGGGCACCAGTAATAGCCTCCGGTTAGCGGGCGGGTGAACTGATACAGAGCATCGATCACACCGTCTTCCATCCCACTCATGCGGCGCAACTGGACCTCGAACGAGGTGAAAGACGTACCCAAGGCCACAAATGCCAGTCCCGCACCGCGGGTGTCAGCCCAGGAAACCGAGCGACGCACCATGAAAGCTTCGGGCGCGTAGCTTTCCTGGGCAGTACGCTTCACATGCGCTGACTCGGGCGCATCATCCAGCTCTTCGTTGTCGCTCAGGCGACGGCCGATGATGTTGTCCTGCACCTGCTGAGGCAGCGATTTGAAATACTGCATGTCGTGCTTCCACAGCTGAAATGCGGCGAAGCTCGACCCCTGCAACCCTGGCGTACCTTCACCCAGGATGGCGGCCTCGATGGCGTCATCGCCACTGGGGTTTTCCGTGCCGTCTTCGTAGCCGGTCAGATCCCGGCCGCCTTGGTGAAGGAAACCATCAACGTGATCAACCAGCGCGAACGCCGGGCTTAGAAGGCGCTCCAGCGCCTGGGCCTGCAGATACAGGTCCCCGCGTTCGTCACCCCGCAACCATAGCCACAGCGCGTGCTGGGTACTGGGGTTCTCGACCGCGGCGTCCAGCAGCGGGAACGGGGTCAGGCCTTCGACGTGAGCGTTCAGCGCTTTTGCCAACGGCGCGCCCACACCCAGTGTCACGCGCAGGCCGTCGACATGGCCCAGCAAGGCGTCTAACGCCGCAGGCACGGCCTCGGTTGACTCGATGGAAAAGAACAGGTGACGCGCGTGCACCGGCACGGGCGTGGCAAGCAGACCTTGCTGATACGACATGAAGAGCGAGTCCTGGGCTGAAAAGCGCGCATGCTACTGCGCAGACCCAGACAGTGCAATGTATGCCCGGATCGGTAGGATCGCGGGGGAACTCGCTCAGCTAAAGCGCCTGTGCGCGTGAGATCTCAGTGACCGGCGTCCCTGTTGCGCCGCAGCTCGCGCACCAGGCGCTTTAGCGGAGGAGCGTAGAAAAAACCGAACGACACACCACCCTCGCGCCCTTTGACGGCATGGTGCAACCGATGGGCGCGGTGTAAGCGCGTCAGGTAGCGCCCCACCGGGCGCATCTTGCGCGGCCAATGACGGTGAAAAAAGCCATCATGCGCAATCACGTACAGCGCGCCGTAAGCCGCCACCCCGCCTCCGACCCATTGCAATGGCGCGTGCCCGGCCTTGCCAACCGCCACCAGTGCCAGCGAAATGACCGCCAGTGCCAGCAGGTAAACGTCGTTGGTTTCAAGCACGCCCAGGTGGGGTTCGTGGTGCGAGCGATGTAGCCACCAGCCCCAGCCATGCATGATGTACTTGTGCGCCAAGGTGCCGACACCCTCCATGGCCACCAGTGTGCCCAGCAGGACGAGGATATTGAACAGCATGAATCAGCCCGCGACGGTCCGTAAAAAGCAAAAGGTTAACCATTGAACGTGGATTTTTCCATCGTACCCGCCGGCTTGTCAGGCTTTTCCGGATGAAGCCATTGTCATGTTTTTACCCTTGACCTGATCAAGGGTCGGGCTTATCGTCCGCGCCGCACTTTTGCATTCATCAACAGGAGCCCTGCATTGGACACTAGCCCCAGTCGCTTGCGACAGGCCCACGCAGCGCGCTAGCCAGTCAGTCTCCCATGCTGCCTGGCCGAGTTGCCAAGGTAGCCGATGCACACATCGCCCCCTCCTTTCCCGTGGTCCTTTCGCATCTCTGGTTGTTACCACCGCGCCCTCCTGAGTGATGGCGTTGAAGCGGGCCTGTGCCCGCGGAAGAGGTTTGTTATGGATTGGAACGTATTCTTGCTGCGTGTCAGCACCGCCCTGCTGCTAGGGGCCTTGATCGGCGCCGAGCGTCAACTGCGTCAGCGCTTGACTGGCCTGCGCACCAATGGCCTGGTCAGCACGGGTGCCTGCCTGTTCGTGCTGATGACCCAGGCGGTTCCGGGCATGGCACCTACCGATGCCTCCCGGGTGGCGGCCTATGTGGTGTCGGGCATCGGTTTTCTGGGCGGCGGCGTCATCATGCGTGACGGCTTCAACGTGCGTGGGCTGAACACCGCCGCAACGCTATGGTGCACCGCGGCCATTGGCGTGTTGTGCAGCTTGGGGCTGCTACTCGAAGCAACCTTGGGTGCAGTGGTCGTGCTGTGCGCCAACATCTTGCTGCGCGATATTGCCCAGCGCCTCGACCGCCAGGAGGTGGTGCCTGCCACGGAGGTGGAGCAGCAGTTCGAGGTGCGTATCGTCTGTCGAGCCCAGGATGAAATTCAGGTCCGCAGCTTGATGCTGCACAGCTTCGGCGAGCCTCAACTGCGCCTGCAGTCCTTGCATAGCGAGGACTTGGCAGACCCGGCCCGGCTGGAGGTGCGCGCCCAGCTACTGGGTACCTCACAGGCGCCAGCCCAGTTGGAGCGGCTGGTCAGCCGGGTCAGCTTGGAGAAAGGCGTCAGTTCGGTACGTTGGCAACTTCAGGCGTGAGGCCAGTGCCTGCCGGGGCTAGGCCGGGCTGCCCGCATCCCCATGCCGTACTTCAGGATCAGCAACCGCGTAGCGGTCCCGGCCCTGGCGCTTGGCTTCATACAGGGCCGCATCTGCCGCTTCCAATAGCTGCTGCGCACTCCGTTCACTGCGCGCGGGTTCCGCCACCGCAATACCCGCACTGAATGAAACAATCCCAAGTGGGCTGCCCGCATGCACCATCATCTCCTTGCGCAGGGCTTGCTGCAGCGACTCGACAAACGCCTTCGCTCCCCGTACATCCGTGTCGGGCAACAGCAAGGTAAATTCCTCGCCCCCGTAGCGTACCGCCAGGTCTGCCGGACGCTGGGCAGCCTGGCGCAGCAGTTCGCCAACGCGCTGCAGGCACTGATCGCCTGCCCCATGTCCGTAACGGTCGTTGTAGGCCTTGAAGTGATCCAGGTCGAGCATCACCACGCACACAGGGTACGCCTGTCGTCGGGCACGGCGCAGCTCGGCCTCGAACACCGCGTCCAACCTGCGACGATTGCCCAACCCTGTCAGGCTGTCGGTCAAGGCGAGGGTCTTGAGCGTCTGGTGTGCCTGGTGCAGGGCGCGCTCGATCACGATGCGTTCGCGCACCTGGCGCAGGACCACCCAACCGAACAACGCAAGGACCATGACCAGCACCAGTAACACGAGCAGCGATTTGATCGCGTCCTGGCGCCAGGGGGCGATGATCGACTCGCGAGAAAGGCCCGCTTCGACCACCAGTGGGTAGCTGGCCAAGGCTCGGTAGGCATACAGGCGCGGCGTGCCGTCGACAACGGCTACCGCTTCGACCAACCCCTGGGGAGCGTATGGCAGGTGGTGTTTGAAAATGTCGCTGTTGGCCAGGTTGCGTTCAAGCAGCGGCTCGACGAATGGACGCCGCACCAAAATCGTACCGTCGCGCTTGGCCAACACCAGCGCACCACGCTCGTCGATCTTGAATTCTCCGTAGTAACGCACGAACCAGTCGACCTTGATGGTGCCAAGCAGTACCCCCGCAAAACGTCCATCCGGGTAATTCAGACGCCTTGAAATAGGTACGATCAGGTCACCCGTCGAGCGGCTGCGCACCACTGCACCGATACGAATGGCGCTGTCAGGATGGTCGCGGTGATAGATGAAGTAATCACGGTCGCCATTGTTAGCAGCTGGTGGCGTTGCCGACCGGTCCGTGACGAGCCAGCGACCGTGGCTGTCGTAGATGAACAGGCCGTGAAGTTGCGGAATGATGCGTACTTGCTGGCTGAGCAGCCCATGCAGGCGCTTGCGATCCAAGTGCTCGAACCCATCGCCCTCCACCCGCTCCACCAGCGCCGCGCCGATTGAATCGACCTGGCGAATGGCGTCCTCGGCATGCTGTGCGGTGGCCTGGGCCAAATTGGTCACCATGTTCGCGGCATTGTGGAACGCGTCCCGGTAATCACGCCAGATTCGCCAGCCCTCTACGGCTGCGAACGTCGTCATGACCACCAACATGAACGCCAGCACCAGACGAAACAGGGCCACCGCTCGCCCCTGGCCCGCCAGCGCAAGGGCTGTTTCTTCGTCGGTCTGCCTGGCGCTTCGCATGCACATCCCCTGCACGTTCTTCGTCAACGCAGTTGACCACTGCCACACCCTGATGATGCAAAAAAGATGAAACCTTTGGCCTGCGCGCGCCCTCAACAGTACGCGACACTGATGTCGCGGCATCGTTTAAGGAGTGAAACATGAGCAATCTCTTCATCAAGCGCGTCGGCCTTTCCATGGTGCTGGGCATGGCTTCGGTTCACGCCTTTGCTGCTAGCTCGGACGACTTCGTAGACGCGGCTACCGAAGCCGGCATCGCAGAGATCGTGACCGGTAAGCTTGCCCTGGAAAAGAGCCAGAACACTGAGATCAAGACCTTTGCCCAGCATATGGTGACCGACCATACCCAGGCCAACCAGGAGCTGGCAGACATCGCGAAAAAGCTGGACATCTCGGTACCCGATGACGCGGCCATTACCGACAAAGTGAAGAAAGTGATTCTGGAATGGCGTGACGAGTCCTTCGACAAGTCCTACGTGAACAATCAAGTCGATGCTCACGAGAAAACCGTCGAACTGTTCAAGAAGGAAGCCGCTTCTTCGGACAAGGCTGAGCTCAAGGCATTCGCTGCCAAGACCTTGCCTACCCTTGAAAAGCACCTGGAAGAAGCCAAGGCACTGCAAACCCATCACGGCAAGTGAGGCAAGCATGAGTAACGACGCACTGAAAAGCGAAATTCTGACTCGACTCAACCATGCTCACCCTCATGGCCTGGGCAAGGAGCTGCTGGACAACTACCGCGGTGAAAAAGCCGTGGCCGGCATGCTGAAATCGCTGCAGGACGATGGCCTGATCCACGATGGTAGCGTAAGTGTCGATGCTGATCATGAGGTGACGCTCAACTACCCGATCAAGCTCTCGGCCAAGGGTGTCGAGGCGGCCAAGCAGGCTGAAGTGGACAAACAGGCGCAAGCCTGACGTTCACTGGTAACCGCCGGCAAAGCCCGCCCTGATATGGACGCATCACGTAAAAGGCCCTGATCTCAGCGACCAGGGCCTTTTGTTTGGTACGTATCTTTCAGGTGTTCTTCTCTACATCCCGTGGCGGTTTAGCGGGGCCTTGCGGGTCCACCTGAGGATCATCGAGGTCAGGAGAGTCAGGGTCAAAGCCAAGATCATCCGGTTTCTCGGCATCGTCAGTCGAGTGAGGCCCGTGCTGCGTGCCGTGGGTTGTGCCTTGTTCGCTCATGCGGTCTTCTCCAAATGGCTGTCTAGGGAAGAAAGCCGGTGCGCCAGAAAGTTTTATTTATCTTCGCCATCCCGTAGCTGGTCTTGACACAGGCGCAGCGACGCTTGGTTCTCGGCCAACGCCCGCTCCAGCGCTTCAAGCTTGAGCGCCTGGTCCCGACACGACGCCCTACTGTCCTCCAGCACTCTGGCCTGCACATCCAGTTGGCGGCGTAGCTCGTCGCTACCCCCCTGGGCCTGCGCCAGCATCGTGCGCAAGCCTTGGATCTGGGCGTCGCGCTGCTCAAGCAGCTGCTCCTGAGCCCGCCTTTCGTTGCTCGCGTGGCGGTTCTCGCCCAGCAGGCGCTCGTTATCACGGTGCAGGCGAGTGAGCTCGTCTTGCTTGACGATCATGGCCTGCTGTAACTGCCGTACCTCGACCTGCATCTGCTGCAGTTGAGCCTCGTGACGACGCTGCTCGTGCTCGCGCTGCTCGCGGCTTGCCGTGCGGTAGTGCTCAAGCGCATCGCGGGCGTGCCGGTGCTTGTCTTCCAGGGATTTGACCTGCTCATCCTTATCTGCAAGGCGCACCTGCAGTTCCCCCAAGGACTGGTTGAGGCTGGCGCTGCGCAGCTGCTCAGCCTGCAGCGTACTGAGGGTGCTGCTGAGTTTCTCCGATTCCTCGCGCAAGGCGGCTGCATCGATTTCGTGCTGTTGTTCCCCCGCTGCAAGCGCTTGCTGGGCTGTCGCCAAGGCCACTTCGAGCGCTTCACGCTGCTCGGTGAACACGCTTTCAGCGCGCTCGATCACCAAGTCCGCTTCATCTTGCAGCTGCGTCGCCAACTGCCCTACCAGGCGACTTAGCACCTCGCTGATTGGCGCGCCGCCCTCGGAGGGCATTGGTTGCTGACCGTTGAGCTCCTTGAGGTAGCGGTGAATGGTGGTTTTCGAGCCCGTGTTGCCTAGCTCGATGCGGATGGCATCGATACTGGGGTTCTCCCCCCTTGCGATCAGTGCCTGCCTGGCCTGTTGCACAACCACCTTGTTGATCCCGCCACGTGCCATGCGCACTCCTACGATTTCGTAATGTTGTACGTACCATGTAATTACATACTAATTTTGTTAGTTATTGATCGTAAATACAAGAGATAGCTAACATGGAATAATCACGGCTTATCGAATGTGATACCGATTTTCAGCCCATCTTGAGCGTAATCAGCGCAGGTTGGCGTACACCCTGTGCTCGCGTGCCATACGGCGCCTTGTGCGAGCGAGCTCCCAGGGCCACCATAAGCGCTTCCTAAAAATGCACAGTGGTCCCGCATGTCGCTCGAGAACTACCAGGCCATCGCCGAAAGCATCGCCCTGCTGCTATATCCACACGCTGAAGTCGTCGTCCATGACCTGCAGACCCAGACGGTGGTGCATATCGCCAACAACATCTCCAAGCGAAGCCTGGGTGATGACTCGGCGATCGCCGAGGATCTGGACGACCTGCTCGGCGGTGCCAAGCTGGGCCCTTATGAAAAGGTGAACTGGAACGGTCAGAAGGTTCGCTCCATCAGTACGGTCTTGCGTGATGAGCAAGGTGACGCGCGGCACTTGCTGTGCATCAACCTGGACCTGTCGGTGCTTGAAAACGCCCGCCAAGCGTTGGAAGCGTTCTTTCAGATGGGGCGCTTGGTCGAGCAGCCCCAGGCGCTGTTTCGTGATGACTGGCAGGAGCGCATCAATACCTTCATGCATGCCTGGCTCAAGGCGCGCACGTTGTCTCTGCAGACACTGCAGATGAAGGACAAGCGCAGTCTTGTTCAGGCTTTGCACGCCGAAGGCGCATTCGAAGGCCGAACTGGCGTGGACTATGTGGCCAATGTGCTGAACATGGGACGTGCGACGGTTTACAAATACCTGAAGGCGCTCAAGGCATGACGAATTCGATGCCGAGGCCTGCTCCGCGCTAAAAGAAGTGTTTGCAAGACTATAGACAACAGGTCTACCGTAGACGCAAATTCCATGCGGAGCCTGAGGCTCATGTCCAACCCTGCAACGCCAACCGTTTGCGAAACTGACCTTGATGCTCTGTTCGAGGCAATCAAGCATGCTCATGCCGCATTGCGGCCAGCCGTGAGCACAACCCCGCTGACGCGCAGCCAGCCTCTATCGGCAACGACCGGCGTGGACGTATGGCTCAAGTGCGAACACCTGCAACCCACAGGTTCCTTCAAGTTTCGCGGGGCCAGCAATAAAGTCAGGCTTTTGCCAGAAAGTGCACGTGAACACGGCGTCATCGCCGCCTCGTCCGGCAACCACGGCCAGGCGCTGGCCCTGGCCGGCAAGACCGCCGGGGTTCCGGTGACCCTCTACACCACCACGACGGCGTCCACCTATAAAGTCGAAGCCATGCGCAACCTCGGCGCTGAAGTGATCTGCCTGCCGACCGACCCCTTGAGCGCGGAACTGGAAGCGGCCAGGCAAGCCCAGGCCAAGGGTGTGCCTTTCGTATCGCCCTATAACGATCTGCAGGTGATCGCCGGCCAGGGCACCATCGGTATGGAGCTGTTCGAGCAGGCGCCGGACCTGGACGCCGTGTTCGTCGCGGTGGGGGGTGGCGGCATGATCGCCGGCATCGGCGCTGCCCTGCGTACCCTGGCACCGGGTGTCGATATCATCGGCTGCTGGCCCGAGAATGATCCAGCCCTCGAGCAGTCGCTCAAGGCCGGCAAGATCGTCGAGGTCCCTGCCAGCGCCACGCTGTCCGACGGCACGGCGGGCGGTGTCGAGCCCGGCGCCATCACCCTGCCCCTGTGCAAGGCCTTGCTCACCGACACCGTATTGGTCAGCGAAGCGCAAATACGCGCCGCCATGCGCGACATCGCCAGAAGCGAGCGCTGGATCATCGAAGGCGCGGCAGCTGTCGCCGTGGCCGCCATGAAAAAATGCGCGCACCGATACCAGGGCAAGCGTGTGGCCGTGGTGCTGTGTGGGCGTAACATCGCCTTGGATACCTTCCTCGAGGCCGTGAAATGAAGCTGATCGCCAAGCCCCAGATCCTGACGAGCCTGGACACCGAGCGAGCACTGAGGGCTATCGAAGAGGGTTTTATCGCCTATTCCGCTGGCAACGTCCAGGTACCGCCCGTGCAAGCATTCACCTTCGCCGAAACCAACGGGGATTGCTGCATCAAGTCAGCCTACAAAGCCGGCAGCCCCACGTTCACTGTCAAAGTGTCCACCGGCTTTTACGACAACCCGTCCAACGGCTTGCCGAGCAACGACGGGCTGATGATGGTCTTTTCGGCCCACACCGGCCAGCCGCTGGCCCTGCTCCAGGACCAAGGCTGGCTCACGGCGATGCGCACAGCACTGGCGGGGCGGATCGCGGCACGGCTGCTCGCGCCGTCTCAGGTCAAGGCCATCGGCATACTGGGCACAGGCATGCAGGCCAGGATGCAATTGGCGCAGTTGCGCAGCGTCACCGACTGCCGCCAGGTGATCGTCTGAGGGCGTCACTCCGAGGCACTAGGCGCTTACATCGCGATGGCGCGAGGACTTGGCTTTACCGTGCGCAGTACACTGGATGCCGCAGAACTGGCCGGCCTTGCCAATCTCATCGTTTGCACCACCCCTTCGCGCCAGCCGCTGTTGCAGGCGCACTGGATACAACCAGGCACTCACATTACCGCTGTGGGTGCGGACGGGCCTGGCAAGCAAGAGCTGGACCCTGCGCTGGTCGCCAGGGCCGACCGCGTGGTCGTCGACTCCGTCACTCAGTGCACCCAGTACGGCGAAGTGTCCCATGCGATCGCAAAAGGCCTGATCACAGCTAGCCACCTGGTCGAACTTGGAACGCTGCTGGCAAGCCGAGCCCATGGCCGGGAGTCTGATGACCAGATCACGTTGGCCGACCTGACCGGCGTCGCCATCCAGGATGCGCAGATCGCCGATTGTGTGCTGGCGGCCATCGGCGCCTGAAAGCGCCGGGTTCAAAATTCGCGCTGTACCTGCGCAGGCCGGCGCCGCATCAGTACCTTTCCATTGCGCACCGACACCAGCGCGTGGCCCTGGCTGCGCACCATCTCGTAGTCGTCCGGAGCCGAGAGCAGCAGCAGGTTCGCAGGGCGACCGGTCTCGATGCCATAGCCCTCACCCAGGTTCAAGGCGCGCGCACTGTTGTCGGTGATCAGGTCCAGGCAGCGCTGCAGGTCCTGATAGCCCAGCATGTGACAAATGTGCAGGCCTGCCTCCAGTACCCGCAGGATATTGCCGTTACCCAAGGGGTACCACGGATCGACGATCGAGTCCTGGCCGAAGCACACGTTCATGCCCGCGCGGTCGAGTTCGGCTACGCGGGTGACCCCGCGACGCTTCGGATAGGTGTCAAAGCGCCCCTGCAGATGAATACTCTCCGTGGGGCATGACACGAAGTTGATGCCTGACAGCTTCAGCAGCCGAAACAGCTTCGAGCAGTAGGCATTGTCGTACGAACCCATGGCCACGGTGTGGCTGGCAGTCACCCTTGCCCCCATCTGCCGGACCCGAGCATGTTCGGCCAGTACCTCCAGGAATCGCGACTGCGGGTCGTCGGTCTCGTCGCAGTGCACGTCCACCAGGCAGCCGGTGCGTTCTGCCAAATCCATCAGGAACTGGATCGACGACACACCCTGCTCACGGGTGTTCTCGAAATGGGGAATGCCCCCAACCACATCGGCGCCGATGGCCACCGCCTCGGTCATCAATGCGCGACCATCAGGGTAGGATTCAATACCCTCCTGAGGAAAGGCAACGATCTGAAGGTCAACGTGATCACGCACTTCATCGCGGACCTCGACCATGGCCTTGAGTGCCACCAGGCCGGGCTCGGTAACGTCCACATGCGTGCGCACATGCTGGATTCCATGATCGACCAGCATGTTTAGGGTGGTCTTGGCCCGGGTCTTGATGTCTTCATGGGTGGTGCTCTGCTTGCGCTGGGCCCAGCGCTCGATCCCCTCGAACAACGTGCCACTCATGTTCCATTCAGGCTGCCCGGCCGTCAGGGTTGCGTCGAGGTGGATGTGGGGCTCGACGAAAGGTGGTACCACCAGGTTCTGGCCGGCATCCAGGTCAGCGCCGGCCACGGGCAGCACGCCCGCGTCCTGCGCGGTGATCGCGCCAATACGCTGGCCCGCCAGCTCGATGCGAAACAGGCCAGGTTTGCCACGCAGCCGTGCATTGATGATGTTCATGCTGTCCTTCCTCGTCCTGGATCGTATTCGAGCGCTGCGGGCCAGTCGCGGCGTTCATCCGCGCCCAGCCCTTGTGCACCACAGCTTGCCAGCCAATGGCGCACGGAGCCAGTGGCGATCCAGGCATGGGGCTGCCCCGTCACGCCATGTCCAGACCCATCTGCCAGAAATCGGCCTCGAGCCGCGAAGCTTGGCCAAAGATCGCGGCCAGTTCGGCAAACCGCTGATCCGTCATGCTGCGGGCCGCCAATGAATCCAGATGGGTGCGTGCAGCTGCTGCGACGGCCTGGTAGCCGGCACCGGCGTATTCGCCGATCCACTCGCGATAGGGGTGCTCGGCCAGGTTGCCGATACGTGCGGCCAAAGACTGCCCGATCTCGGCGTAGCCGATTACACAGGGCGCCAGCGCCACGTGCAGCTCCAGCAAGTCGCCAGCAGCACCGCAGTCCAGTACATACCGCGTGTAGGCCACGGTGGCCGGATGCTCGGGGGCGGCCTCGATGTCAGCCTGGCTCAGGCCCCAGCGTGCGCACAAACGCACGTGCTGGTCGGTTTCGTCGAGAATCGCTGCGAGCCCCGCCTGAGCGGCACGGATATCGGCAGGCCGCCTGCTTTTGTAAGCCGCCAGCGCCCAGGCGCGGGCAAACTGAATGAGGAAGAGATAGTCCTGCACCAGATAGGCCCGAAACGCGGCTTCACTCAACGTACCATCGCCCATCTGCTGCACGAATGCATGGTCCACGTAACTGTGCCACTGCGGTGCAGCGGCCTGCTTGAGCCGATCGAAAATGTCCATGTTCATTGAGCCTCCGGGTAGATGGCGTCGAAGAAGGCCAGCTCCAACGCCACGGTGCGCTGGTGAAAGTCTTGCGCCACGGCGGCCTGCTGAGGGCCGGCGCGATCCAGTTCGGCGTGCAGGAACGCCACGAAAGCCTGGAAATCCGCATTGTCGTGCAGGGTAATCCATTCGGCGTGGATGAAGCGCGGCGGCAGGGGCTTGGGCGCGCGCAGCGCCCAGTCCAGGTAAAGGCCTTCGGCGACGTTCAGCACTGCCAGCGCTGCGGCATACGAGCGGGTGGCGGCCGCTTCGCGCATGATGGCCTTGAAGGCCGCCGTGGGCACCGTGTCCATCGGCGCTTCACGCTGCGCCGGGCTGACACCCAGCGCCTGGAACGCCCGCAGAAAGTAGGTGTTCTCCTCGCTGCTGATCATGCCCGCGAATCGCCCCAAGCGCAGGCGCGCCTCGAAGGTGTCGGCACTGGCAATGGCGGCGCCCAGCAGCATCAGGAAGCTGTCCAGAAAGCGATGATCCTGGACCAGGTAGTCGATCATGATCGGGTCAGGCAGGCTGCCGTCACACAGTTGAGTCACGAAACGATGGCCCGTGGCGGCGGCCCATGTCGCCTCGCTCTGGCGGCGCAGGGTCTGGGTGAAACCTTCGGTCATGGCGCTGTCCTTGGTGGAGGTGGCAGCGAGACCTGGACAATCGTCATGAATGGGGTCTCGCCTTGAGACCGGCAGAAAGGCAGGTGGAATTGCACCCCATCCCTTCGCCGGCATTATCCGGATCAGGTTCGAAGGGTCACCGCGCTGCACCAGGCTCAGCGGTTTCTCAGCCCGTTATCGGGCTCCCCTTGGTAGCGGCAAGGTATACCCGACTTGACCCGCGGCTGTCATCTTTCGTGCAGGCATCGCTACAGGCTATTTGCCATTAGTCATGGCCCTGTCATGTTGCTGTCGTAGTGTCCGGGCCTCACCCAAGGCCGGGAAACACTGCAATTGACACGACGTTCACTCTCGTCGGCGAGCCTGCTCAGGCTGCTGATCCTGCTGCTGTGCGCTGCCTCGTTGGCCTTTCTGTGGGGGGTGCATGTTGCGCAGAAATCCACTGCTCGGCAGGACGCCCTGATCAACCGTGGCAGCGAACATCAGCGGCTGGCCAACCTGCTTGCCGAGAACGTCAGCCAATTGCTCGACCGTGCCCAAGCAGTTACCGACGGCGCAGCGTGTGCGACCGCCTCCCAGGTACTCAGGCCCTCGCCTGAGCAATCCAAAGCATGCACTACGTCGGTTGCAGTGCACCTCGCCGCCCAGCCCTTGGCGCAATTGCTGCAAGAAGTGGAGCTGGGCGACTCGACCCGCGTGAGTGTGTGGCAGGCCGACGGCACGGAAAGCCTTCGCTTTGGCGATCGCGGCTTGGTGCCGATCACTGCTGCCTTGCAGCCGCCACTGCCAACTGACGGCCCCCCTGCGGGCGTGCTGACCCAGTACCTGGAAGGTGACGCTTACCAGAGCGTATTCAAGCGCCGGCCCGAGCATGGCTTTACCCTCATCATTGGCCAGCGCGAGAACGAGATCACCGGGGCCGTCGACGCGGCCTATGCCCGGCAGTTCTGGCTGACCCTTGGCATGACGCTGATGATCCTGGCCAGCCTGGCTTGGACCCTGCGCCTGCTGCGCAAGCGTCAGGACGCCTTCACGGCGCTGGAGCAAGCCCAGCACATCAACCAGCAGCTGATCGGGCGCCTGGAGGATGCACACCGGCGCAGCAGTCATGCCGCCGCCACCGATCATCTCAGCGGCCTGCACAACCGTCGTCAATTCGTCGAAGTGGCAGGTGCTGCGCTGATCCATCAGCGTGGCAGGCGGCAACTGATGGCCATCCTTTTCATCGACATGGACCGCTTCAAGTCCATCAACGATTCGCTAGGCCACAAGGTCGGTGACCTGCTGTTGCAGGCCGTGGCCGGCCGCATCCAGCGCTTGCTCGAACCCGGCGATGAAGCCTCGCGCTTTGGTGGCGATGAGTTTGTCGTGCTGCTCGCAGGCGAGCGCAGCGAGGAGCAGATCGATGCCTGGGTACACGAACTGGTGCGCAGGCTGTCGGCCACCTATGCCCTGGATGGCCAGGAGGTCAATACCAGTCCCAGTATCGGGGTCAGTATCTGCCCGCGCGATGGCCAGGACATCGACAGCCTGGTGCGCAGCGCTGACGCGGCCATGTATTCGGCCAAACAGGCAGGCCGCGCGCAGTACCGCTACTTCGACCCCTCCCTGAACGTGGCCGACATCCAG
>Ga0308159_1000478_pt1 | contig 91532 bp, 82 predicted proteins | sample PhyCR1_FD_201040 | JGI IMG/M metagenome (GOLD analysis project Ga0308159, IMG submission 201040) | Phyllosphere microbial communities from UC Gill Tract Community Farm, Albany, California, United States - DLSLC.R1 | ecosystem: Host-associated > Plants > Phyllosphere > Unclassified | place: USA...
TCCGTTCTTTACCAAACAAAATCGGTTATTTATTAGGCTTACCTACTAAAAAACTAGATTTAATTATCTATTACGAACGTTATGTAGTAATCCAATCCGGCTTAATGGCGGAAGAAGGGATCAACTATATGGACTTCTTAACAGAGGAAGAATATTTAGATATCTTAGATAAATTACCTAAAGAAAACCAATACTTAGACGATAAAGATCCTAATAAATTCATCGCCAAAATGGGTGCTGAAGCATTGGAAGATTTATTGAAACGTATTAACTTAGATACTTTATCTTACGATTTACGTCACCAGGCTGCTAACGAAACTTCTCAACAACGTAAAAATGAGGCTTTAAAACGTCTTCAGGTTGTGGAAGCTTTCCGTGGTGCTAATACGCGTATTGAGAATCGCCCGGAGTGGATGATTGTTAAAATTGTTCCGGTTATTCCACCAGAATTACGTCCATTAGTGCCATTAGAAGGTGGTCGTTTCGCTACTTCAGATTTAAATGATTTATACCGTCGTGTAATTATCCGTAACAACCGTTTAAAACGTTTGATCGAGATTAAAGCACCAGAGGTAATTTTACGTAACGAAAAACGGATGTTGCAGGAAGCTGTAGATTCATTATTTGATAACTCACGTAAAGTTAACGCGGTAAAAACTGAAGGTAACCGTGCTTTGAAATCTCTTTCAGATATTTTGAAAGGTAAACAAGGTCGTTTCCGTCAGAACTTATTAGGTAAACGTGTGGATTATTCAGCTCGTTCGGTAATTGTTGTAGGGCCTAGCCTTAAATTACACGAGTGCGGAATTCCTAAGGATATGGCTGCTGAGCTTTACAAACCGTTCATTATTCGTAAGATGATTGAGCGTGGTGTGGTAAAAACAGTTAAATCTGCTAAGAAAATCGTTGACCGGAAAGATCCATTGGTTTGGGATATTTTAGAAAATGTATTGAAAGGTCACCCGGTATTATTAAACCGTGCACCAACACTACACAGATTAGGTATTCAGGCTTTCCAGCCAAAACTAATTGAAGGAAAAGCAATCCAGTTACACCCGTTAGTTTGTACTGCATTCAATGCCGATTTTGATGGTGACCAGATGGCTGTCCACTTACCTTTAGGTAACGCAGCAATTTTGGAAGCCCAGGTATTGATGTTAGCGGCACACAACATCTTAAACCCTGCGAACGGTACGCCAATTACAGTACCATCCCAGGATATGGTTTTGGGTCTTTATTATATTACTAAAGGCCGTAGAACTGATGAAACAAGAGTTGTAAAAGGACAGGATTCTAATTTCTACTCTCCTGAAGAAGTAATTATTGCTTACAATGAGAAAGAGTTAGACTTACATGCTTTTATTAAAGTAAGGGTTAATGTTAAGCAAAATGACGGTTCTATCGTTAATAAGCTAACTGAAACTACAGTAGGTAGGGTATTATTTAACCAAATGGTTCCTGAGGAAGTTGGTTATATCAATGAATTATTAACTAAAAAATCGTTAAGAGATATTATCGGTGAAGTAGTGAAAATGACTGGTATGGCTCGTTCTTCTCAATTCTTAGATGATATCAAAGAATTAGGTTTCCGTATGGCATTCCAGGGTGGTTTATCGTTCAACTTACAAGACGTAAACATTCCGGTAGAAAAACATACTTTATTAGAGCAGGCTGCTAACGAAGTTGAAGAAGTAAGAAACAACTATAACATGGGTTTCATTACGAACAACGAACGTTACAACCAGATTATCGATATCTGGACCCGTATCAACAACAGGTTAACTACTTTCGTGATGAACCAGTTATCTTCGGATAATCAAGGTTTCAACTCGGTTTACATGATGCTTGATTCAGGTGCACGTGGTTCGAAAGAGCAGATTCGTCAGCTTTGCGGAATGCGTGGTTTGATGGCAAAACCTCAAAAATCTGGTTCAGGTGGTGATATCATTGAAAACCCGATCTTATCAAACTTTAAAGAAGGTTTATCGGTATTAGAGTACTTTATCTCTACTCACGGTGCGCGTAAAGGTTTGGCGGATACGGCGTTAAAAACGGCAGATGCGGGTTACTTAACCCGTCGTTTACATGATGTTGCACAAGATATGATTGTAAATTCAGAAGACTGTGGTACTTTAAGAGGTATGTACACTACTGCATTGAAAGATCAGGAAGATATCGTTGAGCCATTATATGACAGGATTTTAGGACGTACTTCATTGCACGATGTTTACAATCCTTTAGATAATACGTTATTAGTAGGTGCTGGTGAAGATATCAATGAAGAAGTTGCAAAACTGATTGAAGAATCTCCATTAGAAGGGATCGAAATTCGTTCGGTACTAACCTGCGAAAATAAAAGAGGTGTTTGTTCATTATGTTATGGACGTAACTTAGCATCTGGTAAACGTGTTCAAAGAGGTGAGGCAGTTGGTGTAATTGCTGCACAATCAATCGGAGAGCCGGGTACACAGTTAACACTTCGTACTTTCCACGTGGGTGGTACTGCATCAAACATTGCTGCAGAATCAAACATCGTAGCTAAGTTTGATGGTGTAATTGAGTTCGAAAACATTCGTACTGTAGATACCCAAACAGAAGATGGTACAGTTCAGGTGGTATTAGGACGTTCTGGTGAGTTCAAAATTGTTGAGCCAGGAACCGGACGTATTATTGTAACCAACAACATTCCTTATGGTGCTTTCTTGTTCGTTAAAGAAGGAGACAGGTTATCTAAAGGAGACAAAATCTGTTCATGGGATCCATATAACGCGGTTATTCTTTCAGAATTTGCCGGTAAAGCGCAATTTGATGCGATTATTGAAGGTGTTACCTTCCGTGAAGAATCAGATGAGCAAACTGGTCACCGTGAAAAAGTAATTATCGATACCCGTGATAAAACTAAAAACCCTTCTGTTCAGATTGTTGATAAGAAAGGTGAATTTATTAAAGGTTATAACATTCCGGTAGGTGCCCACGTTTCAGTTGATGAAGGTGAAGCAATCCAAACTGGTCAGATTATCGCTAAAATTCCTCGTGCAACTGGTAAAACCCGAGATATTACAGGTGGTTTGCCTCGTGTAACGGAGTTATTTGAGGCGCGTAATCCTTCGAACCCGGCTGTAGTAACTGAGATTGATGGTGTAGTAACTTTAGGTGGTGTTAAACGTGGTAATCGTGAAATTACGATCGAATCTAAAGATGGTGAAGTTAAAAAATACCTTGTTCCATTGTCTAAACACATCCTTGTACAGGATAATGACTTTGTGAAAGCAGGTATGCCTTTATCAGATGGTTCAATTTCTCCAGCAGATATCTTATCAATCAAAGGTCCGGCAGCGGTTCAGGAATACTTAGTAAATGGTATTCAAGAGGTTTACCGTTTGCAGGGTGTAAAAATTAATGATAAGCACTTTGAGGTAATTGTTCACCAAATGATGCAGAAAGTTCACATTGAAGATCCAGGTGATACTATTTTCTTAGAAAACAATGCTGTTGACCGTTGGGATTTTGCCGACGAGAACGATGCCATGTACGACAAGAAAGTTGTTGAAGATGCCGGCGATTCGAATGAAATCAAACCAGGTCAGATTATTTCGTTACGTAGATTAAGAGACGAAAATTCTCAATTGAAACGTAAAGATTTAAAACAGATTACGGTAAGAGATGCAAGACCCGCTACAGCAAGTTCTATCTTACAAGGTATTACAAGAGCATCATTAGGTACTAAATCGTTCATTTCTGCGGCTTCGTTCCAGGAAACTACGAAAGTATTAAATGAAGCAGCAATTGCAGGTAAACGCGATAATATGTTAGGCTTGAAAGAAAACGTGATCGTTGGTCACTTAATCCCTTCAGGTACTGGTGTACGTGGTTACGAAAGAATCATCGTTGGTTCTCAAGAAGAATACGATAAATTATTAGCTTCGAAACAAGAAGAAGTAGAAGCTTAAATTTAAATACATTTAAATCAAGTCCTCCACCAAAAGTGGAGGACTTTTTTGTTTGGAATAGATTTTGTATTTTTATATAAAAGATAAAATAATGAGCGTTACAGAAATTCAACTCTTTCAGATTTTAAAAGCAAAACTTGGAGAACAGGAAGCTGAACAGTTGGTTTCTTTTGTTAAGGAAGAAGTTAGATCTGAATTTGATCATAAGAGAGAGACCTTGGCTACTAAGGAAGATATCGCAAATACAAAAGAATATATTTTGCAGGTAAAATCTGAACTTTCAAAATCTATCTATCTGGTTGGACTTATTCAATTTCTAGCTATAGTAGGTGCAGTGATTGGGATTATTAATTTTATGATTAAATAAGGTTTCAGCTCTCATTTATTAGCATTACATCTCCTTCGGCTCACAAGAGTGGAGTTTTCACTAAAGAGAAGTTGAAGCTTACCTTTGGATACTTTAAATCACGTCTTCTACCAGACTTGGATTACTTTTTTGTTTGGAATAGATTTTGTATTTTTATATAAAAGATAAAATAATGAGCGTTACAGAAATTCGACTCTTTCAGATTTTAAAAGCGAAACTTGGAGAACAGGAAGCCGAGCAATTGGTTTCATTTGTTAAGGAAGAAGTTAAGTCGAAATTTGAAAACAAACGTGAAGGTTTAGCTACTAAGGAAGATATTGCTAATATGCAAAAGACGATCTACTTTGTAGGTCTAATTCAATTCCTGGCCACTGTAGGATCAGTAATAGGTATTGTAAATTTTATAATTAAATAAATTATTAAATAACTTATTCTTAATATTACATTTAATTCCGCTATCAGGTAGCGGAATTTTTTATTTTTGATCTATTATGGAAGAACAACAAAACGAAAACCAATTAAATATAGAGCTTTCTGAAGAAATTGCTGAAGGTATTTTTTCTAACCTCGCCATCATTACACACTCCAACACTGAGTTCGTATTGGATTTTATTCGTGTGATGCCGGGTATTCCTAAAGCTAAAGTCAAATCGCGAATCATTTTAACACCTGAACATGCCAAGCGTTTGTTAACTGCGCTTGATGATAATATTCAGAAGTTTGAGGCCGTAAATGGTCGTATTAAAACTCAAGAAGAACCTCCTTTCCCAATGGGGTTTGGCGGACCAACGGCACAGGCCTAATCGCCTAAAATTCTTACATCAAATATTTGTTTGCTATGCCGGCATAATATATATTTGTCTATAACCATATATAAATGAAAAAACTTCTAGTGAGCGCATTACTCTCTGTCCCCCTCTGGGTATTTGGACAGGGATTTCAGGTTAACCTGCAAGGGCAAAAACAGATCGGAATGGCGGGTGCAGGGTCTGCACTAGCTTTAGATGAAGCATCGGTCTTCTTCAATCCGGGAGCTGTATCATTTCTCGAAAAAAATTCTATCTCTGCCGGTGTAAACCCATTGTTATTTAAATCAGCATTTAAACAAACAGGATCTAACGTTACAGAAAACGTTAAAAATAAAATAGCGCCTCCTTTTGAAGCTTATGCAGTCTGGGGACCAAAGTCAAACAGATGGAAATTGGGCCTAGGTGTTTATACGCCCTTTGGTGGTTTAGTTGATTGGGGAGATGAGTGGTCTGGCAGGTATGCGTTAACCTCTCTTAACCTGAAAGCAATTTATTTCCAACCCACATTAAGTGTTAAGATTACGGATCACATTGGTTTAGGAGCGGGTTTTGTTTACAATCATGGTGATGTGAATCTTCAGCGGGCACTTCCTGTTAATTACCCTGATGGAAGATCCGGACATGCAACATTGGAAGGAACCGGAAGTGGTTATGGCTGGAATGCTGGTTTATACGTAAAAACGCAAAGCAATATTACTTTTGCTGTTGTTCATAAATCAAAAGTCATAACAAAATTGAATGAGGGGACGGCAACATTTGATGTGCCTGAATCATTGAGAACTTCTTTTCCTGCAGGCAATACATTTAATGCAGAACTGCCTTTACCTTCTACCACAACTTTGGGTATAGGGGTTCCATTATCAAAAAGTACCGTTTTAGCATTTGATGCCAGCTGGGTACAATGGCGCGTGTATGAGGAACTGGCCTTTGATTATGCGATAAATACACCGACTTTAGCAGATTCAAGATCAGCCCGTAACTATCGCGATGGTTCTTCTTTCAAGTTAGGGATCAATCATCAGGCTTCTGAAAAACTGGCTTTAAGAGCTGGTGTAGGTTATGCCTTTTCTCCTGTTCAGGATGGTTTCGTAACTCCGGAAGCACCAGATGCTGATCGTTACATTTTAAGTGCGGGTGTTGGTTATGCACCAACCAAACACTTTGAAGTAAACGCTTCCTTCTTTTTCGAAGATGTAAAATCTCGTCAGCAAAAGAACATAGAAACCGGATTAGACGGCACTTTTAAGACACTGGTTTATGCACCAGGTCTTTCGTTAACTTATAAATGGTAGGAGATATCAACATGAAAAAAATTATATTAAATAGTCTTGTTGCTGCTACTCTATTGTTCGCAGTCTCTTGTAAACCTGAAATTGAAACTCCTGCAGGTACAAGCGCCGGGCAAGCCAATTTTAGCAAATATATTTCTATCGGTAACTCACTAACATCAGGCTTTGCTGATGGTGGCTTATACCTCGAAGGTCAGAAAGTTGCTTATCCAAATTTAATAGCTGCTCAAATGGCTACCGTAGGTGGTGGTGCTTTTACTTCTCCGTTCTTTACAGATGCACAGGCCAATGGTTCTGGTTATGTAAGTTTAACTGCTTTAGTTAATGGTACACCAACACTAACACCTGTAGCGGGTAATGGCTGGAGAAATTCACCGACTAATACGCGGTTGACAAAATTTACCGGCGAAATTCAGAACTTAGGTGTTCCGGGAATGCGTTTGGATTTATCTTTTGCGCCAACTTTTAGCGCTGCAAACCCCTATTTCGAACGCCTTTTGGGTGATGCTCAAGTGGGTACCACCAGTTATTTTCAATATGTGCAGGGCAGAAGCCATACTTTCTTTTCCTTATGGCTAGGCAATAATGATGTTTTAGGTTACGCGTTAAACGGTGCTGTAACACTGCCAACAGATCCAACCACCGCGCTAACAGATAAGGTTACATTTTCTTCACTATATTCTAATTTTGTAAATGCTTTAACAGCAGGCGGACAGAAAGGTATTGTGGGTACTATTCCTGATGTTACTGCAGTTCCATATTTTAATACCGTTACACCAGCAGCTTTACTTGCTGCAGCCAGGGCTGTTAACCCCGCCGCTCAGGCCGTTTTTATTCAAACAGGAACTGGAACGGTGAGAGCAGCAACTGCGGAAGATTTAATTCGCTTACCTTTTCAAAATGCAAATCTGTTTGCCCGTCCGAATGGTTCGGGATTCTTTTACGGTTTGGATCCAAGAAACCCAATTACCAGCGACTGGGTGCTGGACAAGGATGAGGTTATAAAAGTAAAAGACTACGTGAATAGTTATAATAGTAGTATTAAAACAATTGCAACTAGTAAAGGCCTGGCAATTGCAGATACTTATACTTATTTCAATTCCGTAAAAACAGGAGTTGCTGTACAGGGAATCAACATCAATGCGGCATTTATTTCTGGAGGAGCATTTTCTTTAGATGGAATTCACCTTACGCCAAGAGGGAATGCGGCAATTGCGAATGTATTTATTGATGCCATTAATGCTAAATACGGTGCAACTGTTCCGACAATTGATATTACTAAATATAGGGGTGTGAAATTTCCCGATTCGAAATAATTAATTTTAATGTCTTAAAAAGGGATTTGCTGTTTAGTAAATCCCTTTTTTATTAAGCTCATTTTTAATATATTCAATAATATCCTCGCTATGATCCGGCTCGAACCAACTGATTTCTTCATCTCTTCTAAACCAGGTCAGCTGGCGTTTCGCGAAGCGACGGGTATTTTGTTTAATACTTGAGATAGCTTCTTCTATGGAAAGGTTTCCATCGAGATAGTCGAACACTTCGCTGTAACCTACTGTATTTAATGCGTTGTAGGCACGGAATTGAGCAAGCGATTTCACTTCTTCAATCAGGCCATTTTCGATCATCTGATCTACACGCATATTAATGCGCTCATAAAGAACGGCCCGATCTGTATTCAGACCAATTTTGATAATGTTGAAAGGTCTTTCCTTTTTTGTAGCTGATAACATAGAAGAGAGTTTCTGTCCTGTCGAGAGAAAAACTTCTAATCCCCTGATCATTCGTTGGGGATTCTGCTGATCTACTTTAGTGAAATATTCTGGATCAGCTTCTGCCAATCTCGACTGGATAGGGGCAATGCCTTCTGATTTAAACTGCTCGTTTAACGCTGTTCTGATGGAGAGATCGATCTCTGGCATTTCATCCAATCCATTAATTAAAGCATTTACGTAAAGCCCAGAACCACCCACCATGATGGCTATATCATGACTGACAAAAATTTCATCGAGTTTTTTTAAGCCCTGTACTTCAAAATCGCCTGTACTAAAGAGTTGTTGGATGGAATGCGAATCGATGAAATGATGTTTCGCTGCTGCAAGTTCTTCAATATTTGGCTTTGCTGTACCAATTTCCATTTCTTTAAAAAACTGACGGGAATCTGCCGATATAATTTCTGTATCGAAATGTTGTGCCAACCGGATAGCCAGTGCTGTTTTACCTATTGCCGTTGGGCCAACTACAGATACTAAAGTTTTTTCTTTCCGCGCAGCCATTATTTTGTTGTTTGGTTTAAAACAAAAAGTCAGACGTTTCCATCTGACTTTCAATTTTGTTATTAATATTGACTAATAGTCGTCTTTTTGAGTTTCGTCATAGTTATCATTGTCTGAAAATTCATCGCCGAATTCATCATCTTCAGATTCCTCATCATCGTCACGTTCTTTTTCATTAATTCCCATTTCGCCCATTGCCTCGATTTCGTCTGTATCCTCCGGAATAAAGTTCAGTTCATTTAAAAAGTCGAACTCACCTGCGGCTACAGGAGCATTTTCAACATCATCTGTACTCACCGAATTTTTTTCAAAAATCTTTGGCGCTTCACCAGAACTTTTAGCTAAAAACGGGTACTCAATACTGGGATCAGCATCTAAGACGATCTTCACCAACTCAACATGAAAATCGAATGGGCGATCAAAATTATATATATAGTAGAACTTTTGGTGTGGATCTTCGATGAAACCGCTTAATTTAGAGTTTTCCATAAGCACTACTCGATCTTTTTTCCTTTCATTAGGCAGATAGGCAATTTCATCACCTTTCAACCAGTTATCTGTACTTACATAGAAAGAAGAAGATTTTTCGGCATTATAGCCTGTAGATTTATGGATCGCCTTGTGCAGGTCTTCAAATGTTTGGTTTGATTTAATGTCGATCTCTCTCACCACATCATCAAAATCTTCGAAAGTAATTCTGAATTTATAAATTGCCATTATTGTATTTTGGAACCGTAAAAATAAAGTTAATTTAGATTAACCACAAACATCATTTAGTGCAAAACGCTGCCTTTAGCTGGTATTTGGTCAAGTAAATTATTTAAGAACAGGATTTATACCCATTTGTTTTGCCTGATTCAGCATAAAGTTGAAGGCCTCGTGATAGTCGTTGGTAATTTCGCCTTCCAGAATTGCCTCACGAATGGCATTTTTAATTAAGCCCACTTCTTTGCCTGCTTCCAGGCCAAAAGTAACCATAATATCATTTCCACTGATAGGAGGCTGCCAGTTACGAATTTTATCTCTTTCCTCTACATCTTTCAGCTTCTGTTTAACCAGGTCGAAGTTATTACGGTACTTTGTTTTTTTGTACTCGTTTTTCGTTGTCACATCTGCATTGCAAAGCAGCATTAAACTATCGATTTCTTCTCCGGCATCAAAAAGTAGTCTTCTTACAGCAGAATCTGTAACCACTTCCTGGGCCAACACAATGGGTCTTAAATGAAGCTGAACAAGTTTCTGTACATACTTCATTTTTTCATTTAATGGCAGTTTCAGCTGAGCAAAAATCTTGGGTACCATTCTCGCTCCTTTATCTTCGTGTCCGTGGAAAGTCCAGCCATGTCCTTCTTCAAAACGTTTCGTTGCGGGCTTGGCAATATCGTGTAAAATGGCGGCCCAGCGTAGCCATAAATCATCGGTGTAGGCACAAATGTTATCCAACACTTCTAAGGTATGGTAAAAATTATCCTTATGTCCTTTTCCCTTAATAATGTCTACCCCAAAAAGCTGTGCCATTTGGGGGAATATAATATGTAATAAGCCAGTATCAAACAGGTGTTTAAAGCCGATAGATGGTTTGGCAGATAAAATGATTTTATTCATTTCATCGGTAATTCGTTCTTTGGATACAATGCTAATCCTTTCTTTTTGTGTTTTAATGGCGTTAAGCGCAGCCGGATCAATTTTAAAATTAAGTTGTGATGAAAAACGAATTGCCCGCATCATTCGCAGCGGATCGTCAGAAAAGGTAACTTCCGGATTTAGCGGGGTGCGGATGAATTTGCTGTTCAAATCCAGCAGGCCATCGAATGGATCTAAAAGTTGGCCAAAGTGAGATGCATTGAGGTTAATGGCCAGTGCATTGATGGTGAAATCCCGGCGAAGCTGATCATCTTCCAAAGTTCCGTCTTCTACAATCGGCTTGCGGGATTCCAGGCGATAAGATTCTTTTCTTGCCCCAACAAATTCTACTTCTAAGTCGTGGTACTTAATATTGGCAGTACCAAAATTTTTGAAGATAGCCACTTTAGTATTTAGTTTCTTAGCAACAGCCTCGGCATAAGTGATACCGCTACCCACCACCACCACGTCGATATCTTTTGAAGGTCGGTTCAAAAAGATATCGCGTACAAAACCACCAATAACATAAGCTTCTATGTTGAGCTGATCGGCAACTGATGAAAGTGTTTTGAATATTGGATTTTTCAGATGAACGCTTAAATCCGTTGAAGAGGACAGCTCACTTCCATCACTTAAATTAGATTCCATATATAAAGGCAATAAGTGCCAAAATTACTAAAAACATTCGGTGCACAAAGGGTTTTGGCTTGATCACGCAGTCTATAATTGAGGGATTATTTACGAATGAACTCAAATTGCCCTCCGGGGGAGAGTTTCATAATGGTAGATGGCTTTTTGATATTTCGGTTTTCCTGCTCAAAATTAACCACAAGATCTACGAGTTCAAGAATTTCCGGGTCAATATCGTCAAAGAACTTTGGAGATGGCTTGCCACTTAAATTTGCCGAGGTAGAAACGATTGGCTTACGGAAGCGCTGAATAAGCGGGGTGCAGAAATCGTGCTTAATAATTCTGATGCCCACACTTCTATCAACATTAATAACATTTGGTGCCAGGTTTTTCGCACCTGGAAAAACAATGGTTAATGGATTTTCTGCATATTCAATTAAATCATAAGCTACTTCAGGAACTTCGGTAATATAGCTTTGGAGTTTACTATCAACATCAAGCAAAATAATTAAGCTTTTTTCGGCAGGACGGTTTTTAATGCTAAGCAATTTATCTACCGCTTCTACATTGGTTGCATCACAGCCTAAACCCCAAATGGTATCAGTCGGGTATAAAATTACTCCGCCGTTTTTTAGTACTTCTAAAGCTTTATTAATTTCGTCTTTTAGCATATACAAAGGTAATTTTTTAGTTCAAATGTTAAATATGCCCGGTTCGTAAAATATTTAACATTTGCGATAAAACTTTCTGTTTCCTAACACGTTCTATCCAAACAATTTGATTGTAAAAATTACGTCTTTCTTATAAATTTGAGATTAAATTTTGTTATTTTTATTATCGGTTATTTAAATAAAACAACACACATGAAAACAGTTAAAAACTTATTAATGCTGCTTACAACTGTAATCGCATTAGCTGGATGTTCGAGTCTGCGCACGGCATCCGATTTTGATAAAAATGCTGACTTTAATCGCTACAAAACGTACAATTTTTACGATAAAGGAATCGCGAGAGTTAAATTAAATAATCTGGACAAAAGACGTTTGGTAGCAGCAGTTGAAGCTGAAATGAATGCTAAGGGCTTTACTAAATCTGAAAGACCAGATATGCTGGTTAATTTAGTGGTTGTTGCCAGAGAAAAGACCGATATCTACGGATCTGGTTACTACGGTGGCTGGGGTTGGGGCGGCGGATGGGGCTGGCGCGGTGGCTGGGGTTCTCCATTTTGGGGCGGCGGCAACTATGTAAATCAGTATATCGAAGGAACAATTATTATTGACTTTCTTGATCCGGCGAAAAAAGAATTATTCTGGCATGGCAGAGGAAGCGGCTTCAACTTAGATAACTTAAAGAAAAGAGAAGAGCGCCTTTACACTGGTGTTAGAGAGATATTAGCACAATATCCACCAAATGCTTTAGCTGCAAAATAGTTGCTAGCTTAATAAATTTTGATAGCAATTCATTAATTGCTGCGTAACAAGAGGGCTGTTGAATTTTTGAACAAATTCCAGCCCTTTTTCTTTCATCATTTTTTGCAGGCCAACATTGCTCAAAGTACGATTAATCTCATTGGTTAAGCTATTTACATCTGTAGGATCAACGTAAATGCTATGGCTACCGCCAGCTTCCTCCAGACAAGAGCCTGTGGCAGCAATTACAGGTACTTTGCAATAGAGGGCTTCTATAATTGGAATTCCAAAACCTTCATAGAATGATGGATAAACAAAAAGGCTGGCCATTTGATAAATGCCGGGCAAATCTGCGAATGGAATATTCTTTAGAAAAATGATACGGTTGCGGAGTCCTAACTTTTCAATTTCCCTTTCTACTTCCTTGAAATAGGGTGTTTGTTTCCCAATAACCACTAACTTATATTGATCATTTACGGTTTTGAGCGCCTGGATAATCATCTTCAGGTTTTTACGCTTTTCAATAGTTCCTACATTCAGGATATAATGATCCGGAAGCTTATAGGTAAGTTTAATTCTTTTTAAGCTTTGATCAGGTAAATCATTTTGGAAGCTATCATCGCAACTTTGATAAACGACTTCAATTTTATCTGGATCGGTTCCGTAAAATTCTACGATATCTGCTTTCGTTTTTTCGCTGATCGCAATGATTTTATCAGCTCTTTTACAAGCTGATTTACTTTTCCATTCGTAGAGTTTCCGATCGATAAATTGATAATATTCCGGGAAACGAAGAAAGATCAGATCGTGAATGGTGACTATAGATTTGATTTTTGTATGCTGAATGGCAAAAGGGATTTCATGACTTAAACCATGAAAAATCTGTACCTGATCTCTACCTAAATCCTTTAAGATGTTTAAAGTTCGCCATAGAAATGGACCATCTTTTGGTAACTTTAAAATGATGTTATCCTGCTCTAAAAATGAATCAATCTGTTTTGCGCTTTTTACTTTTGGCGAATAAACGAGGTATTGATTTTCAGGATACTGATTGGCGAGAGATTGGATTAAAGATCGGCTGTAATTGCCGAGACCTGTTAAGTTGTTAGCAGCACGTTTGCCATCGAAACCAATCCGGAGCGGAAAGCTTAAAGCCGAAAGACCAAAGCCTGATTGATCAGGTTCAGTACTTTCGGCTTGTAAAATTTGCTTTTCGCTTTCAGCTTTCAATTTGCTTTTTGCTTATACTGCAACATTATTTTCTCTCAACGCATCGTTAAGTGAAGTTTTCTTATCTGTACTTTCTTTACGTTTACCAATGATTAAGGCACATGGAACCTGGTATTCGCCGGCAGGATATTTTTTGGTATAGCTACCTGGGATTACTACTGAACGGGCAGGTACAACACCTTTGTATTCGATAGGGGTTGGGCCGGTAACATCGATAATTTTAGTTGATGCCGTTAACACTACATTTGCACCCAGAACAGCTTCTCTTTCTACTTTTACACCTTCAACAACAATTACTCTTGAACCTAAAAAAGCATCATCTTCAATAATTACAGGTGCCGCCTGAACAGGCTCCAATACGCCGCCGATACCAACGCCGCCGCTTAAGTGAACACGTTTTCCGATCTGCGCGCACGATCCAACGGTGGCCCAGGTATCTACCATAGTACCTTCATCAACATAAGCACCAATGTTTACGTAAGATGGCATCATGATCACACCCTTAGCCAAAAAAGCTCCGTAACGTGCGCTTGCCATTGGCACCACACGAACACCAGTTGCTTTATAGTCTGTTTTTAAATCCATTTTATCGTGGTAAACAAAAGGACCGCTTTTAATTTCTTTCATCTCACGAATCGGGAAATATAAAATAACAGCTTTTTTTACCCACTCATTAATGCCCCAGGAATTTAAAACTGGTTCAGCAACACGAATTTCACCTTTATCTAATCCTTGAATTACGGTTTCGATGGCTTCGCAATAGTTGCTATACTTTAAAAGGGTTCTGTCTTCCCAAGCGGCTTCAATTAATTTCTTTAAATCTGAATACATGATGTTTTTAAATTTTACGCAAAATAAATCAAATTTTTCGGTTTTTTAGTCTTTTAGGTGTTTGGTTTTTTGGGTTAGGGTTGCTTAACTTTGTTTTTCAAATTTTGAGCGTTTTGGATTTTAATATATGGTTTTTACCAATTAACTAAAAAACCAACGAACTAAAAAACCATTATGGCAGAAGCAGAAAAACTTAGGATAGATAAATATTTATGGGCGATCAGGTTATTCAAAACCAGAAGTCTGGCAACTGATGCCTGTAAAGCTGGTCGGGTGAAATTAAAAGGCCAGAACATAAAGCCGTCATCGATAGTGAAAATTGGAGATGTTTACCAGGTATCCAAAGGGATAGAGAAAAAAATAATCGAAGTGGTTGATTTTTCTTATAACAGAACAGATTCACCAACGGCATTAACAAAATATAAAGATTTAACGCCTGTTGAAGAAACACATGCATTTAAATCTGCTTTCCATGCACCGAGTTTAAAACGTGACCGCGGTACTGGTCGCCCAACTAAAAAAGACAGGCGTGAAACCGATGATTTAATTGGAGGAATGTTTGAAAAAGAAGAATAATTAGTCAGTAGTCTTCAATCGGAAGTCGCTCGTCGACCCCTGACTTAAGACTATAGACTGAAGGCTAAAATAACGCATACGGTAACTCATCATGGCTGTTTTTCCTAACTTTTCAATGAGTTTATAGTTCGCTACGGCACCAACGGCTGCACCGATAAATGGCACCATTTGCGCCAGTTTTGCCAGGTCAATATAGTCGCGGTATTGCTGTTGAAAAGTCAGCCAGTCAAATTCATCGATGTTGGTGGGTAGCTTATGGGCAAGCTCATCCCAATTTTGCATTTTCAGATAAACATTTTTACTTTCTTCTTTGCTGGAAAAAGCCAGTTGAAAAATATGGAGCATGTATAATCGTTCCCGGTAATCCTTCACATCGTAACCATACAAGGCTGCGATATCAAAAAGCATTTTCATTTTAATTCCAAGCAACAAGGGGAAATCTGCCAGACTCATCAAAAATCCACCGGCACCAGTAATGCCGCCTTCGGCAGCTCCGGTTTTTTTATACGTTTCTATCTTTTGTTTTACCAATGCTTCCCGGTGCATGAGCGTCAAATCTAAAAGCGGTTTGGAGGTGGTGAAGGTCGATCCAAATAAAACTGCTTTAACCATCTGCTTTATAGCTATTGTAATGGCATTGTGGATTTTATCTGGAATATAGCTATTGATTTTTTTTTGAACACTATCGGTTACTTTGCTAAAAAGCGAAGACTTCTGTAAGGTTTTAAACTTCCAGAAATCCAGTTCATTGGTAATCTTTTGCTCGTAGGTCATACCGCTTTGTTTATATTGAGACGTTTGATAGGTTGCAATTGTTTCAAGAGCGTTTAATATTCGAGTCGGAGCGGAGAGGTTTCCCAAAGGTTAAAAGCCTTGATGGCTTCGTTGCGCATCATTTGCACTACTGGTAGCGTGCGTTTTTCCATCGGTTTTTCGATTTCCTCATAAATAAACTTATCGCTAAAGCCAATATTTTCTGCATCTACCTTTGTATTGGCGTAATAAATAGTGCTAATTCTGGCCCAGTAAATGGCGGCTAAACACATTGGGCAGGGCTCGCAGCTGGTGTAAATTACGCAATCGGTTAAGTCGAAGGTATTCAATTCGGTACAGGCCAGCCGGATTGCTGAAACTTCTGCATGCGCGGTTGGATCGTTTGTGGAGGTGACTTTATTTGCCGACCCGGCTACTAACTTTCCATCTTTAACCACAACGGCACCAAAAGGGCCTCCAATGTTTTCGCTTACATTTTTTACGGACAGTGCAATGGCCATCCTCATAAATTCTTCGTGTTGTTTTTCGTTCTCCATCTAAAAATTTAAGCAAAAAAAATGCCCCGATTAAACCGGAGCATTTAAAACTTCTGTTTTAGAAACTATTTTTTTGCGTATTCTGCATTTAAACCTTTAATTACTTCAGAAGTAATGTCTAAAGATTCGTCGGCGAAAAGAATTGCACTATTGCCTTTAGAAAAAGTTAAAACCATTTTGTAGCCTTTTTCTTTCGAGTATGTTTTTAAGTAGCCCGCTACTTTATCGTAAAGTTTTTCGGTTTCTACCGCTTGTTCATTTTGTAAAGCCCCACCAGCATTTTGTTGGTAAGCTTGCAATTCCTGACCTTTTCTACCCAAACGTTCTTCGGTAGTTTTGCGTTGATCGGCAGAAAGTGTGCCGGCAGATTGTTGATATTGAGTTACTTCGCGTTGGTAAGCTTGTTGTTTCGATTGTAAATCTGCCTGAGCATTTTTAGTTTTAGTTTCGAATTTGGTTCTCAAATCTTTGTAATACTCGTATTTATTCAATAATGAATCTTGGTTTACAAATACTATTTTTTCATTAACAGAAACTGCCGCAGTTGTACTATCTGTCTTTTTAGTTTCAGTGGTTTTAGCGTCTTTGTTTTGGCATGCAGAAAATGCTGTAATTAATGCAGCAGTAGCAAATAAACCAAAGGTTTTAAAAGGTTTTCTTTCCATTATTGTTTAATAAATTTTAGCAAACTTATAGAAATTAGTTTTTATATCCAATTTGAAAGTAATGGTGTTGCAAATAGTTAGGAGAATTTCAGTTTCTAACCATGAATATAGATGGATCTTCGGTAGGTAGCCTCGCAGGTTTTTCTATCACAGATGCTCACAGATCTGGATGCATATTGTTTGGAGGCTATTCCGGCATGTTGAAACCACAGATGCACACAGATAAACACGGATCTGGGCATTGAGCTTATGTTTGTTGCAAAATGTGCTTATCTAACTTCCGATCTTTTACTTTTTTATAATCTGTGTTTAATCGCTTCCTGAATTATAGCTTGTTTTTTATCTGTATTTATTCGATTCATCTGTGGTGAGTTGTTTCTTGAGCTATGTCTATTTATTTTGTCTGTGTTTATTCTGTTTATTTGTGGTTAATTAATTTTAACTATCGGCCGACTCATCCTTTTCATTGTATCCAGCCAGTATGTCTGTGGTTAATTGGTCAATATTAGCGCCCGGTTTGATATTCAAAACATCATTTAATATACTTTGAAGGCATTTTTATGCTGGCGTAGTGCCGAATTTTCCAGACTTCGAAACTTATCCACATATTAGCTAAAGTGCCAAATTTTCCGTATTTTTGATACTTATAGTTTTTAATTAAAATATGAGCGAAGAACAAGATTTAAAGTCAAATTATTCGGCAGATAATATACAGGTTTTAGAAGGTTTGGAAGCGGTGCGTAAGCGCCCTTCGATGTATATAGGCGATACTGGTGTAAAAGGTTTGCACCATTTGGTTTATGAGGTTGTAGATAACTCGATTGACGAGGCTTTAGCTGGTCATGCAGATACAATCGACGTTAGAATCCTCGTAGGAAATTCCATTAGGGTTGAAGATAATGGTCGTGGTATTCCAACCGGCATCAATAAAAAGGAAAATAAATCGGCGCTTGAAATCGTAATGACGGTTTTACACGCGGGTGGTAAATTTGATAAAGATACTTACAAAGTTTCTGGTGGTTTGCACGGTGTGGGGGTAAGTTGCGTAAACGCATTATCTACCGATTTAAAGGCTGAAGTACACCGTGAAGGTAAAATCTGGATGCAGGAATACAAAATTGGTGTTCCGCAGTATGATGTTAAAGAAGTTGGAACAACTGATAAACGCGGTACAATTGTAACTTTTAGTCCGGATGCAACGATTTTTACACAAACTACTGAATATAAATATGATACACTGGCTGGTCGTTTACGTGAACTGGCTTTCTTAAATAAAGGGATTAAATTAACGTTGACTGATGAGCGTGAAACCCTGGAAGACGGAACGTTTTTATCTGAAGTTTTTCAGTCAGAAGGTGGTTTAAAAGAATTTGTTTCCTTTTTAGATGGTACCAGGGCTTCTTTCTTGCCTGAGCCGATTTACATCGACGGAATTAAAAATGGTGTTCCGGTTGAACTGGCTTTCCAGTATAATGACAGTTATTCTGAAAATGTTCACTCATATGTAAACAACATTAACACACATGAAGGTGGAACGCACATTGCAGGTTTCAGGAGAGGTTTAACACGTACGCTAAAAAGCTATGCTGATAAATCAGGCTTATTGAAAAACCTGAAAATGGAAATTACGGGCGATGACTTTAGAGAGGGTTTAACTGCGGTAGTTTCTGTAAAGGTACAAGAACCACAATTTGAAGGACAAACCAAAACTAAACTGGGTAACAGTGAAGTGATGGGGGCGGTAGATATAGCCGTTGGCGAGGCATTGGGCGCTTATTTGGAGGAAAATCCAAAGGAAGCTAAAATGATCGTTAATAAAGTGATTTTAGCGGCTACTGCTCGTGCTGCGGCGCGTAAAGCACGCGAAATGGTGCAGCGTAAAAGTGTAATGGGTGGTTCTGGCTTGCCAGGTAAACTTGCCGATTGTTCTGACAGTGATCCTGTAAAATGTGAAATCTATCTGGTAGAGGGTGACTCTGCGGGTGGTACTGCCAAGCAAGGTCGTGATAGAAATATTCAGGCTATTTTACCTTTAAAAGGTAAGATTTTGAATGTGGAGAAAGCGATGGAGCACAAGATTTACGAAAATGACGAGATTAAAAATATGTTTACTGCCATTGGCGTGAGCATTGGTACGCCAGAAGATGATAAGGCTTTGAACTTAACTAAACTGCGTTACCATAAAATCGTGATTATGACGGATGCGGATATTGACGGTTCTCACATTACCACTTTGATTTTAACATTCTTCTATCGTTATATGAGGGCGTTAATTGAAGCTGGTTATGTTTATATCGCTTCACCGCCGCTTTACCAGGTTAAAAAAGGTAAAGATTTTGAATATTGCTGGAATGATGTGCAACGTGATGCGGCTGTACAACGCATTAAAGGTAATGGTAAAGAGGATAGCGTACACATTCAGCGTTATAAAGGTTTGGGTGAGATGAATGCTGAACAGCTTTGGGACACCACTTTGAATCCTGCAACCCGCACTTTATTACAGGCAACGATTGAGAGTGCTGCAGAATGCGACCATACTTTCTCGATGTTAATGGGCGATGAAGTTGCTCCGCGTAGAGAGTTTATCGAGCGTAATGCGAAATATGCGAAAATTGATGCTTAATCAGAGCTGAAAGCTTAAAGACTATAGCGTAAAACAAATAATAAAGCCCTCTTCGAGTTTAAAACTTGGAGGGGGCTTTATATTTATAAGTCAAAATCGATCATTAATTTTTGGTTAATATGTATTTATAATACACATAGACAATGCTTACCGCTGGCCCTACAGCAATACTACCTTTAAATTGCTTATTTAGAATTAAGCTATTGCCATTCGATTGAATCTCATATTCACCATCTAAAATTAAGTTTCCGTCAAAATTTGCCGGCCACACATTTTCGTCGTTGAAGTATCCGATGTTATTGTTTACTGTGTATGTTCCGGAACCTCCACCTTCTTTTCTGAGCGGATCAGGAGTGATTTTGTATTTTTCATTTTCGAATACTATCGTAATGGGGTAGGTTACGGGCATTTTATACGTGCTGGAACTTACCTCCAATATGCCAGAATAATTACCATTTGGAATGTGAGCATTTGAAGTGTTTTTTTTACAGCTCGCAGAAATGCATATTAACAAGGCAAAAATGAATATTTGATTTTTCATCGGTATAAGTTTTGAAATTAAACGAGTCTCATGAACAAAATGCGACAAACGAAAATATAGATTCTGATATTTTAATTTTTATGCATTTAGGGAGATGCCATTCCTGGTCTTGCTCCACCCAGTTGAGTTGCAATTAATGATTGTAAATTAATTACATGAAAAAATATATACATAGGTTTATTATGTATATATTTTTTATATTTGATTATGGCAATTAATAATGAATTATTTAAAGGCACTTTGCAAACAATCATTTTGAATTTGTTATCAGAAAATGAGCGCATGTACGGTTATGAAATTACCCAGAAAGTAAAGTTTATTACGCAAGGGGAATTATTGCTAAAAGAAGGGGCGTTGTACCCTGCTTTGCATAAGTTAGAAGCTGATGGACTTTTAGAAACTTCAACAGAGATTGTAGACAACAGGGTGCGTAAATATTATTCTTTATCGAAAGATGGTGAAAAAAAAGTAATTAGTAAACTCCAGGAAGCAAAAGAATTTATTTCGCAATTACAATTATTATTGAACTTAAAGCCAGCCAGTTAATATGCAGCTCAGCAAACAACAGATAGAAAAATTGAGAATCCATTTAGAAGAAAGTGGATTTAAGTATATTGATGTTCAAATGGAAATTCTGGATCACGTGGCAACCGCTGTGGAAGAGCGAATGACTGAGAATCAGGATTTAACTTTTCAGGATGCCGTTAATCAAACACAGTCCTCCTTCGGACCAAAAGGTTTCAGGCAAATAGAAGCCTCCATTGTAAAGGGAATGACTAGAAAATATAGAAAGCTTTTTCTGGCACAACTTATATCTTTTTTGCACTTGAAGTATATTGCCTTAGTTTTATTGTCTTGTTTTTCGGTTTATAAGATTCAGCAAATTCTTGGTAACCAGGATAAATTTTTAACCTTTGTAATACTAAGCATGATGATGGTATTGGTTGGATCGCTAACTTCAGGTTTAAACAGTGCAAATTATAAGAATTACATGCTTTGCAAGATATCAGGATCTTATCTGAATTATACGGGTGTGTTTTTAATGGTAATCTTTCAATCGATAACCCAACCATTGAAGGCGAATTTAGATGGAGTAAATGCGTCTTTTCTTTTTACTTCATTTGCCATTACGCTGTATGGATTATATTATATTTCAGCAGTTAACGTAGCTAAGCAAGGGATTTTTGAAAGTAAGCAGCTGCTTGAAAAGTTTAAACAGATCAATCATAAAACAAAAACTACTTATTAATTAAATCGTTCTTCTGCAGACATTAAATTGGCAGCCAATCCGTTCCGTGGGTTGCTGTTATAAACTCAGTTCGTGGCTCGAGGTTTAAATAAGGATAAGTTACCTTTGATAAATATAAACCTGTTGGTTGAGCTGGTGAAACGATATTACCTATCTGCAAATCGATAAAGTGGCTTTCGAACGCTTCCACGCTTAGTTCGCCTTTGCCGACTTTTAGAAGTTGCCCCATAATTATTCGAATCATTTTACCTAAAAAACGGTTACTGGCAATGTTAAAGCGAAATCTATCTCCTTTAGCATTTACAAATAAACCGGCCTCCATTACATTACACTTTGTATGGTCGTACTTATTTGGGTGGGTACAAAAAGCCCTGTAATCATTATACTTTGTTAACAGGTTAACTGCCGCCTTCATTTTATATAGATCAAGATTTGCTTCCTGGTAAAGCGAACTTTGTGTACTCAGAAACGGATCTTTATAGGTATGCAGAAAGTAGTCGTATTTCCGCTGAACGGCATCAAAACGGGCGTGAGGCTTGCCCTCCATTTTAATAATATCAAAAACAGCTATATTGTAAGGTAAGGCTTTATTGAGACGAAAAACCAAATCGAAATCAAATGCCTCTTCCAAATCTGCATGAAAGAAAAACTGACTTGCATGCACATGTGCATCGGTTCGGCCGCAACCAATAATAGCGATTGTTTTCTTAAAAATTTTAGAAAGTGTTTGCTCGATAACTTCCTGAACGCTCTTAACCCCAGGTTGTCTTTGCCAGCCACTGTAATATTGGCCCTGATAGGCGATGTGGAAGAAGTATCTCATTATTTCGACTGCAATTCTACGGAAATTTTAGTAGAGGAAATATTAAATCATAATTTTGCTGTTAAATTAGAAGATGAATAACAATAATTGTCCTTGTGGAAGTGGTTTGCCATACGAAAACTGTTGCCAACCCTATCATTTACAAATAAAACAGGCTCCAACGGCTGAAGCTTTAATGCGATCAAGGTATTCGGCTTTTGTTTTAGCCGATGGAGATTACCTATATGAAACTACACATTTGAGCAAAAGAAAGCGGAACTCGAAAGATGCGTATCTGAAAAGTGCGAAAGGTACAAAGTGGCTGAAGCTAGAAATTGTTTCGGCAAGTTTAGACCAGGTAGAGTTCAAAGCTTTTTATCTCGATAAAAAATTTCAGCCTGATGTATTACATGAGAAATCAAATTTTAAATTAGAAAATGGGAAATGGTTTTACGTTGATGGCGTGTTTTACTCATAATAAAAACTCCTGCAAATTATCTGGCGTAATTATTTTTGTTTCTACATTTGTGTAGGCTTAACAGAATTATCGCTTTGTCATCGCCTAAATGTTCTCTATCGAATCTGAAATTATTCCTGAAACCATAATCGAAAATTTCAGGAATCTGATCATGGACTATCTGATTTAAACTACGACATATCAATATCTAAAGTTATCTCTATTTTACCTGTGTCCGTTTTATAAACATCCAACGCAACCAGGTCTAAAGTAGAAAGATCGAAGGCTGTTTCCTGTTGCTTCAGAATCTGAAGAAATTTTTCCCTGATTTCTACCAGTAAAAGTTTTCTGGAAAATCCGATGGATGAAAAAAGCTGAATGGTAAGGGGTTCTGCAAGCGGATAATCCAGTGAAATAGCTATCTCATGTTCCGGAATTACAATTTCGTCTGCATCGATTAAGTTGAGAATTTCTTCATTTCCGCGACCAATATTGATCCAAGGAATAATGCCGTCATCTCCAACCGTTCGGGTAGCCCTTACATTGAAAGTGACAATTTGAGTCAGGTTTTTCGGGCTTTCGTTTTCATTAGATCCTGTATTCATATTTACAATTTCTTCGCTTCGTTCCAATAAATATCCATTTCGGCAAGTGTCATATCTGCTAAAGCTTTACCATTATCCTTTGCCTTACTTTCTAAATACTGAAAACGCTTAATAAATTTCTTATTTGTTTTTTCCAATGCATTCTCCGGATTGATATTGATAAAACGGGCGTAGTTGATCAATGAAAAAAGAACATCGCCAAATTCGGCTTCTGCTTTTTCTACATCAATAGCGGTGTGATCTGCAACGTTAAATTCGGCTTTAAACTCTTGTAATTCTTCTTCAACTTTCTCCCAAACCTGGTTTTTATCTTCCCAATCGAAACCTACGCCACGTGCCTTTTCCTGAATGCGGGAAGCTTTTACCAAGGCTGGCAATGAAGCCGGCACACCGGCCAATACTGATTTATTTCCTTCTTTGAGCTTAATCTGTTCCCAGTTTCGTTTTACATCTTCTTCGTTCTCTACTTCCACATCGCCATAGATATGTGGATGACGGTTAACCAGTTTATCGCAAACGCCGTTTAATACATCAACAATGTCAAAATCGTTTGTCTCAGATGCAATTCTGGAATAGAAGACCAGATGCATCATTACATCGCCCAGTTCTTTTTTAATTTCGTTCAGATCGCCTTCTAAAATCGCATCACTTAATTCATAAGTTTCCTCGATAGTTAAATGGCGCAAAGTTTCCATGGTTTGTTTTTTATCCCAGGGGCATTGTGTACGAAGGGTATCAAGTACGGTGAGCAGTCTGTTGAAAGCATCAGCAGGATTATTTGCAGTAACAGGAATTGGATTATTAGGCATGTTGTGTTTTTTATCGAACGCTAAAATACCAAACCCAACCGATTAAGAAAAATTGAAATGGGATTCGGAACCATAAATATTTAATTCCCGGGCCGGTTTTATATAAATTCTCATAATTAATTTTGTTTTTAGCGGCATAGATATTAGCCGGTAATACGGCAATTAAAAATAAATTAATGTTATTCCTGTATAGTAACGCGTGCTTTCGATCCCTAATCCAATTGCAAACAGTATCTCTAAAATACCAGTAACAATCACAATTTCTACTTTTCTGGGAATAAAAAGCGGAATCATAGCTGCCATGGAAGTTTTAAATTTAAAATGCCCGATGGCGGTAAATAAAAGCATTACGGACATAGCAATATTTCCGGCGAAAACATTGCCTTTATCGAAAGTAGTGTGGCTCCCAAATGCAAGTATAGCTACATAAACAATAAGCAAAACAAATAATGGCTTCATTTGATCGTGAATTTGCCAGACGGCGTAATGGATATGATTTAGTCTTTTTCTTCGAGTTTTATTTTTTTAGTGATCTGATAAACCCGTTTTTTCTTTGCTGGTTTATGCTCTTCACCCATTAGAATTCCCCATGGTTTAAGGTTATCTACACGATCGAAAATAATCTTCAACATGGCCAGGTAAGGAATACACAAAAACATACCAGAGATTCCCCATATCATTTCCCCGACAATAATACCCAGAAAAGCAAACAAGGCATTGATTTTTACTTTAGAACCCACAACCAAAGGCATCAGAATATTACCATCAAGGGCATGAACACCAATAAAAGTGATCAAAACAAGTAGAACTTTTCCTGCGCCAGCAGTTGCAAAGGTGATTAAACAACTTATTAGCAGTGCGAAAAAGATTCCCAGATAGGGAACAACATTAAAGATGCCTGCTACCAGGCCTAACAGAACCGCATATTTAACACCAAGAAGACTTAAAACGGCGATCATTAAAATGGTTACAATCAACATTTGTAAAAACAGACCAATGATATATTTTTTGATAATATATTGGATCTGGCTTACAATTTCAGTTACTTTTTCTTTATGCTCTTCTTTAAATACAGAGGTTAAAAAAGTAAACAATACTCTTCGGTAGTTCAAAATAAAGAAAGTAAATAATAAAGTGAACCCTAAAAAGAGGAGGGTAGAAGATAAGGTTGCCAGGGTTGTAGCGACTATAGTAGCGCTGGTGGCCAGTGCTTTTTCTGTACTATCATTGAGGTAAGCAAGTTGCTTTTCGGTATTTACACGGAAGGTAATCGAAATCCAGTGTTGCAATTCATGAAAAGAAACATTGGCTTTCTGTTTCAATAAGGGCCAGTCTGCCCATAAATCACTTAATTGATTTCCGAAAAAATACATGATTCCGCCGATAACAGCAATCATTAAAATTACAGCGACAATTGTTGCCAGGCTCCTTTTCAACCTGAACTTTTGTTCTAAAAAATTTCCTGCCGGAAGCAACAAAATTGCCATCAGGAAAGAGAATAATAGTGGTGCCAATAATGACTGACCTAAAATGGCAATGTAGGTTAAACTGATTAGGCAAAAAAGAATAAGGGCCAGTTTAGGCAGAAACGTTAATTTTTCTCTCATGATATGTTTAAATCCATATTAATACAAAATGCCCGATTAATGGTTTGATTAATCGGGCATTTAAATATAGGGGATTATTTTCTAATAGATACTTGCTTTATCAAGAAGGGAAATGTCTTCAGGTGTTAATTTTAAATTAGCGGCTTCCGTAAAAGATTTTAACTGGCTCAAATCCGTCACGCTGGCAATAGGTGCAGTAATTGAAGGGTGATTGATCAGCCATGCCAAAGCAACTGAAGCTTGCTCGACATGGTGTTTATCTGCAACGTGATCTAAGGCCTCTAAGATTTTAAAGCCTCTCTCGTTTAAAAATTTCTTCACACCACCGCCCCGTTTACTTTTATTCAGGTCATCTTCGCTTCGGTACTTGCCAGTCAGGAAACCGCTGGCCAAAGAATAATAAGTAATTACACCTAAATCATTTTCGAGGCAAATCTTTTCATGTTCGCGTTCAAATTCTTCTCTATCAAATAAGTTATAGCCAGGTTGATAAACTTCGTAACGAGGTAGATTGTGCTGTGTAGAAAATAGCAGGGACTCTTTTAACCTTGGTGCCGAGAAATTAGAGGCACCAATCCAGCGTACTTTTCCTGCCCTGATTAGCGTTTCATAGGCACTTAAGGTTTCTTCGACCGGAGTAGACTCATCATCGAAATGGGAAAAATACAGATCGATATAATCAGTTTGTAACCTGGAAAGTGAGTGTTCCACCTGGTTAATGATGTAATCTTTTTTAAGCGATTTGCCGGCACCCATATCAGAACCAACCTTGGTGGCAATTACGACATCGTGGCGTTTGTTATGTTTTTTTAACCAGTTGCCTATAATGGTTTCTGATTCGCCGCCTTTATTGCCTTCTACCCAACGGGAATATACATCAGCAGTATCAATAAAATTAAATCCGTTTTCTATAAACTGGTCTAATATTTCGAATGATTTTTTTTCATCAATTGTCCATCCGAATACATTTCCTCCAAATACTATGGGTACAATGCTTAAATCTGTTTTACCTAATATTCTTTTTTCCATGATCTACAATTTAATATAGATCTAACAATTGAACGGAGCGGTGGTTTTGGCAGGCCGTCTACTTTGTGTCAGATTTGGTAAAGATGCTGATCAAAGAACCTGTTTATTTAGTTTACTGTATTTTGGTTGCCCTGAGCATTTCCCTTTTGCCCGGTGCGCCGGGCAATTTTTCTATAGTAAAACCGCAGGCTTTAACAGCTCTTTTCAGGTTGCCGGTGATTGCATAGGTAACAAATGTTCCACCAGGTTTTAAAAAACTGCAGGTATGGGCAATGATCTCGTTGCTCCACATTTCCGGTTGGTGCTGTACGGAAAATGCATCATAATAAATTACGTCGTATTTCTTTTCAGTTGTAAAATCTACCAGCGTGGTGTGTGGTATTTCCAGCTTGCAATTGGATGAAAGTATTTGTTCGGACTTTAATGCTGCATCATAATTGGAAATAAAGTCATCCCAGGTTTGTGAATTGACATAGGCGGAATAACCTGTTTGCATGATGACCTCTGTAGTTAACGGAAAGGCTTCAATACTGGTATAATCTAGCTTAACCTTGTTTTTAGTGCAATATTCAAAACTGAGAATGAAATTTAGTCCCGTTCCAAAACCGACTTCCAGCACAGATATTTCCGATTTTTCGGCTGTTGCGTGTTTCAGTCCGGCATCTATAAAAACATGCTTGCTTTCCTGAAGTGCACCGTGCTTGCTATGGTAATGTTCACCAATGGTTTCGTTAAAAAGCGTGTTGGAGCCATCGGCAGTTTGAGTAATAATGTTCATGAGTGCAAGATTAAATGATTTTATGGATAATTATGTGAAATTACTACTTTCGTATAAACGATCTCAACTTAGTACAAACTTAGTTTTTATCTATATGTTTACCCTAAACCCTAACTACTAAAATGGATATCGAATCATTCAGAGAATATTGTTTAACGCTGCCGGGAACAACTGAAGGCATGAAATGGGATCATTTGTGTTTTATGATAGAGGAGAAGATTTACATCATTATTGCTATTGATGAAGGAACACGCTTTTCAATCAAATGTAATCCTGATGAGTTCGATAGCTTAACCGCAAGAGACGGAATTGCACAGGCTTATCATTTGGCAAAACGCCAATGGATTCAGGTTGAAAATCTTGATGTGTTAAACGATCATGAATTGAAGCAAAGGGTTGCCGATTCCCGTGCGCTGGTTTTAGCCAAGTTGCCAAAGAAAACTCAGGCCAAATATATTTAAGTATTATTGTTTGGCGTCGTCTTTTTTGATGCCTTTATCTGCATTCAATTCTTTCGATTTCATAATATTGAAATTGTACATTTCTTCTATGCCGACCAATTTTCTCGAGCACTTTTCAATGTCTGTATCTTTTTCCCACAAGTATGGGCGGAAGCTATAACTCTTAGTTCCATCTAAATTCGCTATAAATTGATTCCAGCTGCTCCAACGCAGGCCTTTATAGAATTTAGAAAGATCGCTATCAAAGCAAAAAATCAAAAATTCACCATATCCTGCTCCAAGGGGTTGCCAGGTTAATGTATTTGGTTCAAGGTAATACACATTTTTAATATCGGGACCTAAGCCTCCGTAGTTGATGGCGAAAAAGCCCCCAATGGCATCATCTGCAATTAAAAGGTAAGGAATATTATCGCCATATTCTTTAATGGTTTTGCCTTTGTTCCAATCGGCGATATTGCGCGTCATTCTTTCGCTTCCCGAACCTAAAATCCGGATCCAGCCATTATCTACCATAATGCCTCCGGTGTTATAAATTACTGAACCCAGTGTAGCATAGGTAGTCATCTGTGCATTGTAGAGTACTTCTTTAGCTTTGGCGGAATCTACCGGTAGCACTTCAACTTTGTTTTTTGCGGAGTCAATCCATTTTTGAACGAGTGGCCAGGCCGGATCTGTTTTGTTAATAAGCTTATCTAAACTGATTAACTTATTCTGAGCGGAAACACCCAATGTAAACAGGCTTAAAATGACTAGCGAAACTAATTTGAGGGTAACTTTCATGGCAGGCGATGGATACTTAATTCTTCAAATATATGATGATTATCGTAGATTTTTGTCTGAAAGGAAAGAAATGTATACGAATATTTGATGCAGAATTATACAAAAAACGCTCCCGGAATAATGGGAGCGTTTGCAATTGTGTTTTGAATGTTTAAGTAAGGGAGTACTCCAGATGGAATGAGGGAAATCCCTATACCTTCCGCCTTTCAAACCTTCATCCTAATTTACCACATTCTAATTCTGTCTTCTGGTTTTTTGTATAGCTTATCGCCAGGTTTCACGTCAAACGCGGTGTACCATGCATCCATATTTACCGGAGCACCAATGGTACGGTATGGACCAGGTGAATGTGGATCTGTTTTAATTAACTGCGCTGCGCTTTCTGGTAAAATGTTACCTCTCCAAACCTGAGCCCATGCCAGGAAGAAACGCTGATCTGGTGTAAAACCATCAATTTTCTCATTACCCTGACCTTGCTTAGTCATTTTAAAAGCGGTGTAAGCGGCATTCAAACCACCTAAATCGCCGATATTTTCGCCCATGGTTAATTTACCAATTACATGAACGGTATCTAAAACGGTGTAGGCGTCAAACTGCTCGCCCAGGGCTTTAGTTTTTGCATCAAATTTAGCTTTGTCTTCAGCAGTCCACCAGTTTTTAAGGTTACCGTGAGCATCATACTGACTTCCGCTATCATCAAAGCCGTGGCTCATTTCATGACCGATTACGGCTCCAATTCCACCATAATTCACGGCATCATCAGCATTTGGATCGAAAAACGGGAACTGTAAAATGCCAGCAGGGAACGTAATATCATTCATTGTAGGACTGTAAGATGCATTTACGGTTGGAGGCGTCATGCCGAAACGGTTACGGTCGATTGGTTTGCCTAATCTGTTTACGTTTTCGTTGTAACTCCAAACACTTGCATTGCGCAGATTTTGGAAATAAGTATCTTTCTTAATGTCTAAACCTGTATACGTTTCCCATTTAGTAGTGTAACCTACTTTCGGTTTAAATGCGGCAAGTTTTTCCAATGCTTTTTTCTTCGTTTCTGCGCTCATCCACTCCAAGCCGTTAATCCTGATTTCGAAAGCTTTACGTAAGTTTACGATCATCGCATCCATACGGGCTTTTGCTTCAGGTTTAAAGTATTTCGCAACATAAAGCTGGCCTAGAAGTTCGCCGATTGTACCATCTGTTAACGATGACATACGTTGCCAGCGTGGCGTTTGTACCTTTTGACCAGTTTGTGCCTGGGTAAAGGCGAAGTTTGCCTTAACAAAAGGCGAGCTTAAGCTACCAGCAGAATTCTTTAATATGTTCCATTGTAAGTAGGTTTTCCAATCTGCTAGTGAAACTGATTTTAATAAACCATCTAAGCTGGTTAAAAACTTAGGTGAGGAAACCAATACGGTGTCTTGTCCTTTAATTTTGAATTTAGGTAAATAAGTAGCCCAGTTGATATCCGGTGTTATCTTACTTAAATCGGCAACGGTTAATTTATTGTAAGTAGCGTAAGGATCACGCATTTCCATGCGGCTCATTTGTGCTTCTGCTAATTGTTTTTCTATTTTAAAGATGGTAGCGGCTTTTTGTTTTGCAGCTTCCGCATCACTTCCTGTCAAGGTGAACAGGGTGGTCATGTAAGTGTTATAGGCTTCGCGAATTTTAACGCTACGGGTATCGTCTTTCAAGTAATAATCACGATCTGGTAGGGTTGTACCCCCCTGACCAATGTTAACCATATATTTATTAACGTTTTTGCGATCCTGGCCTACGCCAATACCAAACATCGGACTACCAATTCCGCTCACACGCATATAAGCAACGTGATCTAAAACGCCTTGAATATCTTTAATTTGATTGATTTTTTCGAGATCAGCTTTGATTGGTGTATAACCAAGCTTTTCAATGGCAATGGTGTCCATTGCTGCGGCAAAAAAGTCTCCAACACGGCGTCTTACAGAACCTGCAGGGGCAGACTTGTCAGCTGCTGCATCCTCAACTAAGGTTTTCACAGCATTAATATTAAAATCGCGAAGTTCGTTAAAAGATCCCCAGCGTGTTTCTTTTGCAGGAACGGGATTATTTTTTACCCAGGTGCCGCTGGCATACGTGTAAAAATCATCTCCGGGCTTAACAGATAAGTCCATATTAGCCGGATCAATGTATTTCCTTGCAGTTTGTGCATCGGCAGAAAAGCCAGCAGCAACTATAGCAAGTGCTGCAAAATATCTTTTCGAATTTTTGTATTTCATTCGTTTTAATAAGTTAGTTATTAATGCGAAATTTATGAAATACTAATTAATACTGAAACAATATAATAAGAATATTACTTGTTAAACCAGTAGTAGATTTTTGCCAAACCGAGACGTCTGATAATTTCTGATGCTGAAAATGAGATTTTAATGGATTTCATGATTTTCAATCTTTAATACATTATTAACATTTTTTAACATTATTTATTGTGTGTTTACCGAAAATATCACTATTAAGAATGATTCACGATAAAGTTTTTTTGCTAAATTTGTTTTGCCCGAAGTGATCAATCACAGGGATATGCGCTCTTAAACTTCCGGATTTTCTGCTAAAACCAGATGTATATTTAAATAATCAATGTTAGCAAAATAAAATAATGAGCCATATCCATAGTCAAGAAGATAGCTGTTGCAGTAGTAAAGCTCATTTAAAACCTCATGATCATCACAGCCACTCGCATGAAGATGGCGACGAACATGACCATGATCATAGCGGAGATCCGTCATCATTTAAAACTTATCTGCCTGCGATAGTTACCTTGGGTATGTTGCTTATTGGTATTGCATTCGATAATGTTCTTAAAGTCGAAGCTTTTAAAATGATCCGACCTTACTGGTATATGGTTGCTTATTTACCAGTTGGTATTCCTGTATTGAAAGAAGTTTGGGAAACCTTTAAAGCCGGAGATTTTTTTACAGAGTTTTCTTTAATGTCTATTGCAACAATTGGTGCTTTTGCTATTGGCGAATATCCTGAAGGCGTAACGGTAATGCTGTTTTATACCATCGGTGAGTTATTTCAAATGGCCGCTGTTAACCGGGCAAAAAGAAATATCTCTGCTTTGCTTGATGTTCGGGCAGATGTGGCCAATGTTTTACGCAATGGCAAATATGAAAGTGTTGGTCCTGAAAAGGTTAATATTGGTGAAACTATCCAAATTAAAGCCGGAGAGAAGATCCCTTTGGATGGAAAAATGTTATCCGAAAAAAGTAGTTTTAATACCGCTGCTTTAACTGGTGAAAGTAATCCAAGAACCATTAACAAGGGTGAAAATGTATTGGCGGGAATGCTAAATTTAGACTTGCTTATCGAAATAAAAGTCACTAAAGTATTTGCAGATAGTGCGCTTTCCCGGATTTTAGAAATGGTGCAGCATGCCACTACCAGAAAAGCAAAAACAGAATTGTTCATCCGTAAGTTTGCCAAAGTTTACACGCCTATAGTTTTCTTTCTTGCCCTTGCGTTAGTGACTATTCCAATTTTAATTATGGGAAGCGAATACCAGTTTCAGACCTGGCTGTACCGTGCATTGGTTTTTCTCGTTATTTCCTGCCCATGTGCGTTGGTGATCTCTATCCCGTTGGGTTATTTTGGTGGAATCGGGGCTGCATCGGGTCATGGAATACTTTTCAAAGGGTCGAATTTTTTAGATTTAATTACCAAGCTGAATACGGTAGTGATGGATAAAACCGGAACACTTACCAAAGGTGTTTTTAAAGTTCAGAAAGTAGAAAGTAATATTGATCGGGATGAATTTTTGAACCTTTTAGGTGCATTAGAGGCAAAATCGACACATCCAATTGCTAAGGCAATCGTTCAATATATTGGTAATGGCATTAGTTATTCGGCAGAAAATGTGGAAGAACTTTCAGGAATGGGCCTAAAGGGAACTGTGAATGGCAAACGAATTTTAGCCGGAAATACAAAGCTTTTAGCAAAGTCTAACATTGATTTTGATTTCAAAATAAACGATACAGAAGAGTCTATAGTGGTGTTGAGCGTGGATGAAAAATATGCGGGTTATGTTCTAATAGCTGATGAAATTAAAGACGACTCGGCAGATGCTGTTAAGCAGCTATATGAAAATGGCATCAAACAAGTGGTAATGTTAAGCGGCGATAAAACGAGTATTGTTAAAAAAGTAGCTCAGAGATTAGGCATTCATTCGTTCTACGGAGATCTACTTCCCGAAGATAAAGTTTCCCGGCTGGAAGAAATTAAAAGCGATAAATCAAAAGTTGTTGCCTTTGTAGGCGATGGTATAAATGATACACCTGTTCTGGCTATCAGTGATATTGGAATTGCAATGGGGGCAATGGGTAGTGATGCGGCTATTGAAACTGCTGACGTAGTGATTCAGACCGATCAGCCTTCAAAAATTGTTACTGCCATCAAAATTGGGAAAGCCACAAAAAAAGTGGTAATTCAGAATATCGTTTTGGCTTTTGCAGTTAAGGCGTTGGTTTTGATTTTAGGTGCTGGCGGCTTAGCCACTATGTGGGAAGCCGTTTTTGCCGATGTAGGCGTTGCTTTACTCGCAATCTTAAATGCCGTTCGAATTCAGAAAATGAAGTTTTAGTTGCCGATTTATATTGTATGTAAATATTTGAGGGGATCTTGAATACTATTTATTTTAGTATATTTGATTATGAAGGAGCCCGTTCCATATCCAGACTTATCTAACGAACCTGTTCGGGAATTTAATGATATTGATGCATCATTGACTTATAGTTATGCTAACTATTTAAATTGGCTTTTTGAGGATCGAGTTGAGCTGATTAAAGGCAAAATTTTCAAAATGAGTCCGGCGCCGTCCAGGATGCATCAGGAAATTTCAAGAAACATTTTCTTAAAAGTTGGTATTTTTTTACAAGATCGGCTTTGTAAAGTGTATTCTGCCCCCTTTGATGTTCGTTTTCCAAAGGAAAGTAAAGCGGACCGAGATGTTTATACGGTGTTGCAACCAGATATTTGTGTTATATGTGATAAAAGTAAATTAGATGATCGTGGTTGCATTGGTGCACCTGATTTGGTTGTTGAGATTTTATCTCCTGGAAATACCAAAGTAGAACTATTGTATAAATACCAGGTTTATCAGGAATTTGGCGTAAAAGAATATTGGGTGGTGAGTCAAAGTGATCAGAGTATTTTGATTTATACCTTAAATGAATATGGTAAATTTCAGCCATCGAAGATATTTACCTTAAGCGAGAAAATTACTTCTTCCGTTTTACCAGGCTTTGAATTGGCACTTGATGACGTATTTGGGGATTTGGATTAGATCCTTATCTTGAGATAAATGGCTGATAACCAATTTTCAATACCTTGGTATGCTCTTTTTTATACTATAAATTTTAGTATATTTGATTATAAATAAGGCAGTCCCATATCCAGATTTATCTAACGAACCCGTTTGGGAATTTAATGATATTGATGCATCATTAACTTACAGCTATGCGAATTATCTGAACTGGCTTTTCCAGGATCGTGTTGAACTCATTAAAGGTAAAGTCTTTAAGATGAGTCCGGCACCGTCCAGGTTGCATCAGGAAATCTCCATTAACTTACTAAAATTTTTTATAAACTTTTTGAACGGCAAATCTTGTAAGGTTTACGCTGCTCCGTTTGATGTCCGTTTTCCAAAGGGAAGTAAAGCAGATCAAGATGTCTACACGGTATTGCAACCTGATATTTGCGTTGTTTGCGATAAAAGTAAATTAGATGATCGCGGCTGTATTGGAGCGCCTGATTTGATTATCGAGATTTTATCTCCTGGAAATACCAAAGTAGAGCTATTGCATAAATACCATGTTTATCAGGAATTTGGTGTAAAAGAATATTGGGTGGTGAGTCAAAGTGATCAGAGTATTTTGATTTATACCTTAAATGAATATGGTAAATTTCAGCCATCGAAAATATTTACCTTATCCGAGAAAATTACTTCTACCGTTTTACCAGGTTTTGAACTGGCACTTGATGACGTGTTTGGGGATTTGGGTTAAATCCGTTGGTTAAAACCAGCGGTTATAAATTAAAAGAGGCTTCTAAGATATATCGATTGATGTGATGCGTCCGGGGACTTTATTAAGTCGATAGCGCTAACCCACATGCTATGTTCATTGCAGGCTGCTTCAGCTGCCTGCGCCTTATTAATTCCGAGGTTAAAACCAGCGGTTATGAATTAAAAGATGCTTCGATTATGTTCATGGAGATGAAGCATTCGATGAATCGGATAATACGATATCCCTAACCCACACGCTATCTTCATTGCAGGCCGCTTCAGCTACCTGCAGTTGATCAATTCCGTGGTTAAAACCAGCGATTATGAATTAAAAGATGCTTCGAAGATATATCGATTGATGTGATGCGTCCGGGGACTTTATTAAGACCATAGCGCTAACTCTCATGCTATCTTCATTGCAGGCCGCTTCAGCTGCCTGCGCCTGATCAATTCCATGGTTAAAACCAGCGGTTATGAATCAAAAGATGCTTCGATGACGGATTCAATGGAAAACACAAAGAAAAGTAAGTTTTAACTTATAATCCTGTCACCTCCTTTCAAATGATTTCCACTTTAAGTTTTGCCGTTAAAAACGTATTTTTGCCATTCAAATTGATATTGATTAATTTTTCATGAGCATTTCCACCAAGTACAATCCCGCAGAAACAGAAGATAAATGGTATAGCTATTGGCTATCGAAGAAGTTTTTTCACTCAGAACCAGATGAGCGCGAGCCTTATACTATCGTCATTCCGCCGCCAAATGTTACGGGTGTACTGCACATGGGGCACATGTTAAACAATACCATTCAGGATGTTTTAATTCGTAAAGCCCGCATGCAAGGCAAAAATGCCTGCTGGGTTCCTGGAACTGATCATGCTTCTATCGCCACTGAGGCGAAAGTGGTGGCCATGTTAAGGGAACAGGGCATCAATAAAAAAGATCTTTCCCGTGAAGAATTTATGAAATATGCCTGGGAATGGAAAGAGAAATACGGTGGTATTATTTTAGAGCAACTGAAAAAACTAGGTGCGAGTTGCGATTGGGACCGCACCCGCTTTACGATGGAAGAAGATCTTTCTGCTGCGGTTATTGATTCATTTATCCACCTGTATAAAAAAGGGTGGATTTACCGTGGAATCCGGATGGTAAACTGGGATCCGGCAGGTAAAACGGCTGTTTCTGATGAGGAAGTAATCCGTAAGGAAGTTAATCAAAAGCTATATTATATCAGGTATCAGGTATCAGGAGGTGAGAATCAGCATGAGCCCGAATTCTTGACAGTAGCTACAACCAGACCGGAAACGATTATGGCCGATGCTGCGATTTGTATTAATCCTAATGATGAACGTTTTACGCACCTTAAAGGGAAAAAGGTTTTTGTGCCGTTGGTGAATCATGAAATTCCCGTAATTGAAGATGAATACGTTGATATTGAATTTGGTACAGGCTGTTTAAAAGTGACTCCTGCGCATGATTTGAACGATTATGAATTAGGCGTTAAACACAATTTGCCAGTTACAGATATCTTAAACGATGATGGAACTTTAAATGAATTAGCCGTTATTTTAGTGGGCGAAGACCGGTTTGTTGCCCGTAAAAAGATTGCTAAATTACTGGATGAGGCTGGTCACTTGGAAAAAGTGGAAGACTATAAATCGCAGGTTGGTTTTTCTGAACGGACTGATGCCGCTATCGAGCCGAAACTTTCGATGCAATGGTTTGTGAAGATGAAGGAAATGGCTCAGCCCGCTTTAGATGATGTTTTAAATGGCGAGGTAAACCTGATTCCGAATAAATTTGAAAATACCTATCGCCACTGGATGGAAAATGTTCGCGATTGGAACATTTCCCGTCAGTTATGGTGGGGACAACAAATTCCTGCCTGGTATGATGATAAGGGAAACTGGGTGGTTGCCAAGACCAAAGATGAAGCGCTGGAAGAGTTCTGGAAAAAGAAACATTTAGATGAAAGCGGTTCTGAAGCAGATAAAGGTGGATTTAAACATCAGTTGGAGCCATTTTTAAAGCAGGATGAAGATGTAATGGACACCTGGTTCTCTTCATGGTTGTGGCCGATTTCTGTTTTCGATGGTTTTAAAAATCCTGATAATAAAGATATCAACTATTATTACCCAACAAATGATTTAGTAACTGCTCCGGAGATTTTGTTCTTCTGGGTAGCCAGAATGATTATGGCCGGACATGAGTTTATGGGTAAAAAGCCATTTACAAATGTTTATTTAACAGGTATCGTGCGCGATAAGTTAGGCCGTAAAATGTCTAAATCTTTAGGTAACTCTCCAGATCCGATCGGGTTGATTGAGAAATATGGTGCCGATGCCGTTCGTGTGGGCATGTTAATGTCTTCGCCGGCAGGTAACGACCTCATGTTCGATGAAAGCTACTGTGAACAGGGACGTAATTTCGCTTCGAAAATATGGAATGCTTTCCGCCTGGTTAAGGGTTGGGAGGTAGATGAGCAGTTAGAAAATCCAAATACACAAGCAATTTCGTGGTTCGAAAACCGGTTTAATGAAGCCCTAGTAGAAATTGAGGATAACTTTAAACAATACCGGTTATCGGAAGCGCTGATGATTACCTATAAATTAGTATGGGATGATTTTTGCGCGTGGTACCTGGAAATGGTTAAACCTGCTTATCAGCAACCGATTGATGCGGCGAGTTACAAAGCAACGATTGCGTTCTTCGAAAATATCATCAAGTTATTGCACCCAAATATGCCGTTCTTAACCGAAGAATTATGGCATGATGATTTATTTGCAGCACGCGGAGAAATGGACTGCTGTATTGTGGCGGAATTCCCGAAAGGGGGGGCAATTGATGAGAAGCTACTGAAAGATGCTGAAGTGGTTAAAACGGTAATTGCCGAGATCAGAAATGTTCGGAACCAAAAACAAATTTCGCCGAAAGAAGCTTTACCGCTAAGCCTGAAAGTTAACTCTGACATTGATTATGAAAAATGGTTAAACATCGTTTTCAAATTGGCTAATGTTTCGGAAGCTGAAATTGTACAGGAAAAAATACCTGGTGCAACTGCTTTCATGGCAGGGAAAGACGAATTTTTCATTCCATTAACTGAAAACATTGATGTTGATGCAGAACGTACGCGTTTAACTGCTGATTTAGTTTACCTGCAAGGTTTCTTAAAATCTGTTGATGCGAAGCTGAGCAATGAGCGTTTTGTGCAAAATGCAAAGCCAGAAATTATTGCCAATGAGCGCAATAAAAAAGCAGACGCAGAAGCGAAGCTTAAAATAATTGAAGAGAGCTTAGCGATGTTGGGTTAAATATAAAATCCAATGTGTTCAAATAGCCCTTTAGATTTAAATGTCTAAAGGGTTTTTTGCGTTTCATAGGTCTGGATATTTAAAAGGCGAGATCGAATGGCCCGCAGATTATCCAAAGATATGTTCATCAAAGCAACCTTTCCCTTTTGTTGCTTTGATAAAGTCATTTATCAATGAAAGGGTTAAAATTATTATTAGGCAATAATAAAGATAAGATACGGCTCCAAATCTTTATGCCTGAAGGTTTCAATTAAATGATAGGCCTAATGGACGGACTTTTTCAATCCCTTATCTTTGGTTTCTAAATTGTTACCGAACCCTCCTGTTATCTCTAAACTTAAAACCCTATTTTAGGATAATTAAAATTGAGCTTTCTAACCAAATCTAAACCTGCTATTTGCATTTAAACTGCAATTAGGTATTGTTATAAATTAATTTAATAACCAATCCAGTTTAAAATGAAGTCAAGAATTACTATTGTACTGCTCTTACTTTCCATTTTTCTTTTTAGTTTTCAATTTGAAAAAAAGACTTACTTACGGCTTGGAATTGTTGCTCCTATAGATAAAGACAGTCTTGTTTTCTCGGCCGGCTTCAAAATATTTGGTGAATCGGTTGGCAGGATGATTTCTCCTTCTTTATCGGAAGAAAAATTTAAGCAAAATCTCGAACTCATCAGGAATGCCAAAGGCAAGCTCTATATGTGTAATGTGATGTTTCCGGGGCAGATGAAAATTGCTGGTCCGGATGTGATAGAAAAAGATGTGCTGGCTTATGCAGAAGTTTTGTTTTCCAGGGCCGAACTAGCGAAAGTAAGTGTAATTGTTTTAGGAAGCGGTACGGCACGCAAAATTCCGGATGGATATGAGGTTGAAAAAGCGAAGGCTGATTTCATTCTCCTGTGTAAAAAGCTGGCTGCATCTGCTGGGAAACACCATGTTAAAATAGCACTCGAAAATCTGCAAAGCCAGGAAACAAATTTTATTACCAATGTGAAAACGGCAGCTGAAATTGTACGTGCTGTGAATCACCCGAACTTCGGGCTTAATGCAGATATTTTTCATATGCGGCGCGAGAATGAATCTTACCAAAGCATTATCAATGCAGCGGATGTATTGATTCATTGCGAAATTGCTGAGCATGAGGCCAGAACCGTACCCGGTATTAAAGGAGATGATTTTAAACCTTATTTACGGGCTTTAAAAGAAGCAAAATACAAAGGCCCGATATTTATAGAGGCAGGCGCAAATTATACACCTGTGCAAATTGCCGAATCTTATCAGTTTTTAACCAAACAAATTGAAGCCGTTTACACGGAATAATATTATACTGCTTTTTAGTACAAACTATTTATGGAAAACTCCAGAAGAAAATTCATCAAACAATCGGCCATTTTTGCTGCGGCTACCTATGCAGGAACAATGGGTATGAGCGCTAAAAGCTACGGAAGAATTATCGGTGCCAATGATCGGGTCCGCGTTGGTATTGTCGGTTTTTCCGACCGTTTTAAGGATACCTTACTTCCATGTTTCCTCAACCACAACAAAGAGCTCAACTTCGATGTGGTTGGTCTTTCTGATCTTTGGAGTTTTAGAAGAGATTTGGGCATAGCGCATTTGAAAGATAAATTCGGTCATGATATAAAAGCCTGCAGAAACAATGATGAATTGTACGCCATAAAAGACCTGGATGCGGTAATCATTAGCACAGCAGATTTTCAACATGCTTTGCACACTATTGAAGCGGTAAAAGCCAATTGTGATGCTTACGTGGAGAAACCTTTTGCAGAAACCATGGATGACGCAAAAGCAGCATTAAAAGCTGTTAAAGCAACCGATCGGATTGTGCAGATCGGTTCTCAGCGTAGAAGTGGTGAGAATTATGCAAATGCGGCAAAGTTTATTCAAGATGGCAAATTCGGGCCCATTACGGCAGTAGATTTAGTTTGGAATGTTAACCAGCCGGGCCGATGGCGCAGACCAGATCTGGTCGCGAAATTAAAGGAAGAAGATATCGATTGGAAACGGTTTTTACTAAATCGCCCTGCTGAAGCTTTCGATCCAAGGAAATATTTAGAATACCGTTTATTCTGGCCCTATTCTTCAGGCATGCCGGGTCAGTGGATGTCGCATCAAATCGATACGGTTCACTGGTTTACCAAGTTGAAACATCCAAGAAGTGTAGTCGCTAATGGTGGAATTTATACCTGGAAAGATGGGCGCAGAAACTGGGATTCGATGGTTGCTGTTTTTGACTACGGACAGCCAAATACGGAAGAAGGATTTCAGGTAACCTTCACCTCGAGGATGCAAAACAGTGTAGGTGATGTTGGCGAAGTATATTATTCAAATGGCGGCGAATTAAATTTAATCACCAACAAGGTTTCACCAAAAGGCGGATTAAAACAGCAGGAAGCTGCCGCAATGGGAATGAAGGCGAATCTATTACCAGAATTTGATTTGAGTAAAACAGAAATTAAAGCAGCAACCGGTGCAAATATGGGTGGAGATTCATTGACTTCCGGGCATATGAGAAATTGGATGGAATGTGTACGAAGTCGTAAAACGCCAAACGCACCAGTAGAGGCAGGTTATTCACATTCTATTGCCAATATCATGACGAATGCCGCGGTTCGCACCGGAGCAAAATCTACTTTTGATGAAGGTAGACAGGAAGTAATCGCCAATGGAAAAATATTTAAATATTAATTTGTATCCCACCTAAGCCAGCTTAGAAAAACGATATTATCAGCACTATGTTGAAATGTTCTGAAGTGTGTTAGGTGGTAAATAATAATTATCTAATGATGTTAAAAATAAAGAAATACAGTATTCTAGCCCTATCCCTGATCAGTTTATCAGCAGCTGCCCAAAAAGCAAAACCCATTTTTGATGGTAAAACTTTAACCGGCTGGAAAACGGTTGCAGGCGCAGCACCTTACCAGGTTGAAAATGGAATGATTGTGGGAACCATGACCAAAGGCACCCCAAATTCATTTTTGATCACCGAAAAGGATTATGGCGATTTCATTCTTGAACTGGATGTTAAGCTTGAAGGCGATAATACCAACTCCGGAATCCAGACCAGAAGCCACATAAATCCTGAGGGAAATAAGGGCAAGGGATTGGTTTTTGGCAGACAGGTGGAAATAGATCCGACGCCCAGATCATGGACCGGTGGCGTTTACGATGAAGCAAGAAGGTTGTGGCTTTATCCGTTGGAGTTAAATCCAAATGCGAAATCATTATGTAAAAAGAATGAGTTTAATCATTATAGAATTGAATGCATTGGTAATGAACTGAAAACCTGGGTAAATGGAAGTCCGGTTTCTTATGTTATTGATACATTAGATCAATCTGGATTTATTGGTTTGCAGGTACACAGTATAGGCAATAATTTAGAAAATGATGGGAAAAAGGTTTATTTCAAGAATATTGATATTCAAACCACGGGTTTAAAACCGAAAGCATTTCCAAAAGGAATTTATACAGTAAACTTAACCCCGAACACTTTATCAGGCTATGAAAAATCAGAAGGCTACCAGTTACTGTTCGATGGTAAAACGAACAATGGCTGGGTAGGTGCGTATAAAACAACTTTTCCGGCAAAAGGCTGGAAGATCGAAAATGGGGTAATCAGTGTAGAACCATCAGGTGGATCAGAATCTACAAATGGAGGTGATATTGTTACTAAGGCAGAATATGCTGCATTTGATTTATCATTCGAATTTAAGTTGACACCCGGTGCAAACAGCGGCTTAAAGTATTTTGTAACCTTAAGCGAAAAAAATACAGGCTCTGCAATTGGGCTGGAATACCAGGTTTTAGATGATGAATTACATCCGGATGCGAAACTTGGCAGAGATGGAAACCGAACATTAGCCTCTTTATATGATCTGATTACCTCGAAAAAGGAAGCAAGGTATTTACGCCCGATTGGCAGTTGGAACAATGCCAGGTTAGTGGTTTATCCTAATAATAAAGTGGAACACTATTTAAATGGTGTAAAGGTTCTGGAGTATGTTCGTGGGTCTGAAGAATTCAAAAAGCTGGTGGCAATTAGTAAATATAAAGACTGGAAAAATTTTGGAGAAGCACCAAAAGGCCATATCCTGATTCAGGATCATGGAAATAAGGTAGATTTCAGAACCATCAAAATCAAAACCTTATAATGCACCGCCGTTCCTTTTTAAAAAAATCTGCATTGTTTGGCTCAGGCATTTTCGCTTCCGAGCAGGTGCTGGCCAACCTGACGCTTAACCGCGAAAAAGTGATTAATGTGGCCATGATTGGCTGCGGTGATCGGGGAAAGGGTGTGCTTTCTGTGATTAAGTCGATGCCAGCGAAGTTTAATATTGTCGCTTATTGTGATGTTTTTGATTTCCGGCTGGAGGAAACAAAACGATTCGTTCCCGGGTCAGCGAAGGGCATCATAAATTATAAACAGGTTTTAGATGATTCCAATATCGACGCTGTATTTATCGCGACGCCACTTAGTGAACATTTTCAAATCGCTAAAGATGCCGTTCTTGCCGGAAAGCATGTGTATGTGGAGAAAACCATGACCTACAATATTGCGCAGGCATTAGCACTACGAAATCTTGTTTTGAAGTACCCGAAACAGGTTTATCAGGTGGGTTACCAATATCGTTATTCGCCATTGTATTTCAGGGTAAAGGATATGATCAAAACCGGCTATTTAGGCAAAGTTTCGCAAGTGGATTGCCGTTGGGACCGGAATGGGAACTGGCGCCGAAAAGTGAATGATCCTAAACTCGAGCGACAAATTAACTGGCGCATGTATAAAGAGTATTCTGGTGGCCTGGCCGCTGAATTGCTTTCTCATCAAATCGATTTCATTAACTGGGCCTTTGAAACGCAGCCGGATGAAATCACCGGAACTGGCGGGATTGATGTTTTCAAGGATGGTCGCGAAACTTATGATAACATTCAAGCCATGCTTCGGTATGATCAGGCTGGCATGATCGGAAACTTCGGGGCAACTTGCGGCAATGCACATGACGGGTATTTATTTAAAATCAAAGGGACAAAAGGTTCAGTTTCGCTACTTACCAATACGGGTATTTTCTATCCGGAACAAGAAACGATAAAGGAATTGGGCGTTGTAGATGGTGTTACTGGCGCATCAAAAATAGTGGTAAACACAGATGGAGGGATCCCGATCCTTCCTAAACCTACTTTAGACGGTACCAATTACGCGTTGGATGAGTTTTATGAATCGATTATATCAGGCAAACTTCCGGCATCAAATGTAAAAACGGGTACGCAAGCGTCAATTTGCGTAGCGATGTGTAACGAAGCGGTTTATTCAGGGAATAAGCAGGTTTGGAAAAAAGAGTATAGTGTTTAATTGCTTCGTCGTACCTCTTCGCAAAGACGTTTCCGTTCGGAGGGTCGTCCTCTTGAACTTGATTCAGGACCTATGCTTTGACGTTACTTGCTTAAATCAATAGCTGCGATGAATGCTTTTTTCGATCGCCCTTTCCCATCTGGGGAAAGGTGCCGATAGGCGGATAGGGGCTTTCTGCGCTGGCTTGCCTCGGCTGGCCGCCGAAGGGCTTTCTTCTTTTTCTTAACAAAAAGAAGCAAAAGTCAAGGCTTGGAACTGATGTCGGATAAAATCGTCAAAGCTTTATTTCGGCAGCACAAGCACCCGATGAAGGATCGGGAGAGGCTGCGCTGCCTTGGGTTGTGAGGTATGAAAGATTGTGGTCGCAGCTTTAACGTTTTCTCCTTCCATCATTTCCTAGGCCGGGTAGCAGGGTGGCCATAGCGATATTGTCATCTTGAGGTACAAAGAATCCCTGTGTTTTGTATACTGCCGTCATTTAACACCGAACCTTTTTTGGCTTATTCTATGTGGCTTGCCTCGGTTAGTCGCCGAATAGCTTTTACTTTTTTGCTGATTCGACAATTGCCAATAGAATTCATTAGCCCCAGGCCGTCATTTCGAGCGAAGCCGAGAAATCTTTTCAAGTTGAAGAATGACTGTTCTAAGATCTCTCCATTGCGCTGCGCTGCAGACAAGAAGATGATGAAACGATGGTCATTTCAACTGCATTGAGGGGAAAGAAATCCGTCATTGCTTCAGTAGATTCCTCATCTGCTGAAGTAATCTCTATCGAAGAATCTGCAAGATAATTCTTTTAATACCGAGCATCAACCAACTCACAAATCCAGATAATCAGGCATGTCTTGCGTAAAAATAAAACTACCTTTCTCTAAATCCATTCTCGCGTAAACATGTTGTAAGCCATTTGTGAGTACAATCCATTTGGCCTGGTGAATGGAATTATATCGTGATGCCTGCTCAAAAACCGATTGCGTAATTTTAACCTTTGGCGCCTTACATTCAATCAGCATTACTTTTTCCCCTGCAGTATTGTAAACTAAAATATCACTGCGTTTCTGTAACTGATTCAATACCAAACCACCCTCAATTTGAATTAAGGTTTTCGGGAATTTTTTAGCAGCGATAAGGTCTTGAATAAAATGTTGCCTAACCCATTCTTCCGGAGTTAAAACCAAATGCTTTTTTCGCAGTTCATCGAAAATAAAAACCACGTTGTCTTTTCTGGTAATCTTAAAAGGATAAGGCGGAAGATTGAGCGGGGTAGGGTTGAACATTTTATCAGTTAGCAGTTTTCAATTGGAATAATCCAGCTTACGACCTAACAATTAAATAATTGATAATTGTGATCGTCTTCAAAGTTAAGATTGTTTATAAACATTTAATAAATCCTAAAACCTAAATTGTAATTTTACCCTCAATGACTGCTGCTGAAATTATTAAAGATTTAAAAGCCCGAAAGTTCAAACCTGTGTATTTATTGCATGGCGAAGAAGCTTACTATATCGATCAGATTGCCGATTATATAGAAGAAAATCTTTTGAACGATGCTGAAAAAGGGTTTAATCAAACGGTTTTATACGGAAAGGATACAGATATGGCGACTGTTCTGGGCGCAGCCAAACGTTATCCAATGATGTCTGACTTTCAAGTGGTCATTGTGAAAGAAGCCCAAGATTTAAAATGGGGTAAAGAGGATGCGGGGAGCAAAGAAGCAGAATTTGTGCTCAATTATTTCGAAAAACCTTTACCAAGCACCATTTTAGTATTGGCTTTTAAATACGCTAACTTCGATAAGCGTAAAAAAATTTATAAAGCAATTAACAAGTCTGGACTAATTTTTCAGTCTGATCCTGTTCGTGATTATAAATTGGTACCCTGGATCGAAGAATTTGTTAAAGAAAAGGGCTATAAAATTGATCAGCAGGCCTCTGCGTTAATGGCAGAATACCTTGGTACTGATCTTTCGAAAATCGCCAATGAAATTGAAAAGCTGATGCTGAATGTTCCTAAGGAGGTAATGATCAATACCGATTTAGTGCAGAAAAATATTGGGATCAGTAAAGAATATAATGTTTTTGAATTGCAAAAAGCTTTGGCCATTCGCGATGTGTTGAAGTGCAATAAAATCATCAACTATTTTGCCAGCAATCCAAAAGCCAACCCTACAGTTATGGTCTTGGCAAATCTGGGTGGCTATTTCACCAAACTGCTTAAATACCATTATATCCCGAATAAGGCTGACGCTGCATCTGCATTAGGTGTTCCGCCGTTTTTTATAAAGGATTATGAAACAGCAGCAAGAAATTACAATACCGGAAAGGTTTTTCAGGTAATGAGTATCCTGAGGGAATATGATTTAAAAAGTAAAGGCCTGGATAGTACAGGCAATGTAAGTGATGGTGAGCTATTGAAAGAACTGGTTTTTAAAATTATCCATTAGTAAAGGCAATGTGGCGAACTCATTCGCGTACTTTAAAAACAAGAAAGCACCTCATGAAGGTGCTTTCTTGTTATTTTAATGGTCGAAAGACTATTGCTCCAAATAGTTTCAACTGTTAAATAAATTAACCGACTTCTTCCGATTACATTCAATCGCTTATTTTAATTTTATGGAATGATTGTTTGCTATAATGAGGAGCAAACATTTCCTGATAATGTTGCACCTGCACCATTAGCTGCCGTTACGGTTGCTTTCACGCTAGAAGCATTAAGCACGGTGAGGCTATAAGGAACTGCGAAAGCATTAACTCCATTACCAGAAGTATTTCCGGTTACAGCAGTGAAAATGTTATTCCTTACTTGAACAGCTGTAGCATTATTGGCCATTAAATCGATCGGTTTTTTGATGTTTTCAAAAACATTCGATTCAACCAATAAATTAGATTCCAGGCCAGCCTGTATACAACTGGTGCTCACTGTACTGTTGAAATAATTGTTAACAATATGGACTTTTCCAAACCTCACCCGCGGCATCCTGGCTACACAGCCCTGGGCCCACCAGCAACGCACAAAAGTTATCCGAAAATGTCCTCTATCACCTGTGGCATCATCACCAGATCCAATCAGGTTCGAAAAGCGGTGATCATCTGATCCACCTGGTCCGTCTGGTTTAGGTGATTTTTGATAGGCAAATTTCGTGTAAGATACCGTTACAAAATCTGAGGTATTCTTAATGTCGAAGTTTCCGTCAACGCCATCTCTGAATTCACAGTGATCTACCCAAACATTATTGCAGGCATCTACGGTAACATTATCCTGGCCATCTACATCATAGGCACCGGGGCCTTCGAAAATGATGTTTCGGATAATAATGTTGTTGCAGCGCTTAATATACATTAGTCCTGAATTGTCTTTACTTTGATCAGCCGAGACAATTTTTGCACCGGATGATCCAAAAAGCGTTTTTCCGGTTTGATCCTGGAACGAGATTCTTCCGCCAGATGGAATGGTGATTGTTCCATTGACCTGAATTACTTTAACACTGGTATTCTGAATAGCAGATTTTAATGCGGCGTAGGTAGTTACGACCGTTGCTGCAACGTCACCGCCCCCGGTTGTTCCGCCATTTTGAGATGACCAGCCTTTCGAAGGGCAAGCCGCTTCGACGATGGGGATAGGGATATTTGCCATTTCGCCAGTTATTGCGGCGTCTTCAGATTGGTTAATTTGATTTTTTTTACACGCAGAAAATGTAAATGCCACGGCAATAGCCATAAGGCAGAGAACTAGAAAATTTTTCATTTTGATTTTAATTTGGTTAGAATTGCAAAGGATAGTTGGAGCGCTTGTTTTCTCGGGAAGTCGGATAATACGATATGGATGTATTTTTAAAATTACATATAAATAATTTTAAATTGTCTTTTTGGTTATAAAAATTGTGCAATCGTTCCCGGAGATAAATATAAGATCTAACTTTCTGCTTACCTGGGTTTGCGTTAAGCCTATTTATTCTTGAAATAAATCGAAAGCGCTTATGTTATCCTATAATATTTTCTTTGAGTAAACAAAAATGGCCTGATCATATGATTCAGGCCATTTAATTATTGAAGGAAATAGATATATCGTTTCAGATGGTTAAAATAGTTTCTATTTTAAGAATTTCAGTTTTAACGTTTCTGCTTTACTTTTCGCGGCTTTATAATTAGGATCTAAAGCTATCGCCTGGTCGAGGTAAGACAGCGCTTCCTTGCGGAATCTATTTCCCTGATGTTGCTTTGCCCAGGCCCAATAAGTAAAACTCATGATCTTCCAATCCGCGTATTCCGGATTACGTTCCTGTTTGTGAATAATGTTCTGAAAATCCTGTTTCGCGAATTTCCTTTTCGTGATCAAAAACCAGGGCAGGTTTTCGGCTACACTTCCCCTTAAAAATTCCGGCAGGTAACTTACTACAGCATATTTAGTAACTGCATCTTGAAATAATTTAAATGCTTCGCCTAATAATTTAAGCTTCTTGGTTTCCGCTCCAACCAGGGCTAACGCAGACGCCCGGTAACAAGCAATGTAAGGCATCAGTTCCGGGTTGGTAACCGATGAGTTGAATAGAGTGGTTAACTGATCAAAACTTTTTTGAGCATAACCTTTGTATTCTGTTTTAGAAAAGAAGGAGAGGTTTAATGCCGTTTCATGATAAATAATTCCAAGTCTTACTTGATTTAACTCATTTGGTACCTCGCGAAATTGGAGTTCTACCTCTTTAAGTTTAATTTTCAATTCGGTTGTATCGATAATTTCCATTACGTCATCCAGCTGATGTTCGTAGGCTTTAACTTTTGAAAATTCAAGTTGCTGGGCCGATAGGCCATGGGTGAGTGTCATCATTGTCATCATTAAGGTGATTAATTTGTGTCTCATTTTGTTGTTTGAATGAGACACAAAGATGCAGGGCAACCTTTTTGGCAACGATGACTTAAGTTAAGACTTTTCCTTTTGGATAATTCTGTTTCGGATGCGGCTTAAGCTTTCCGGACTTACGCCCAGGAAGTTTGCAATGTATTTTTGTGGAACCCGCTGAAATAAATCGGGTTGTTTTTTAAGTAGATTTTGAAAACGTTCTTCAGGTTTCTCTGAAGATAAAGACATTGCAATTTCTGTAGCCCGCTGTGCCACTTGTTCTGCCATTAACCGCCCGAAAGTTTCGTATTTACTGCACTCCTGATACAATTTGTAGAGATTTTGCTTTTTAATTAAGAAAACGGTAGAATCTTCCATTGCCTGAAGATTCATTTTACCTACGATATCATAAGTAAAGCTTTGAAAATCAGTTACCCAAAAAGTGTCAAAAGAAATATCGCAGGTTTTTTCTACACCATCTTTAACATGGAAATGCCTGATCGAACCCGCTGCAATAAAGGCGATGAAATTGCAGATCCGATCATCCTTCAGCAAAAAATCCTTTTTCTTTAAAATCTTTTTTTCGAAATATTGATCAATCAATTCCAGTTCTGATGTTGAAAACGGAACCCGCTCAAGGCAATATTCTTTTAGTTTGTGATACATTAATAACCTTAACTTTTTATTTACTGCTCTACCAATGTCATTTCCATTACGCGGTTTCCGGCAATAATCTTTTGCTGATAAAGTTGTCTGGTAAGCTGATCTATCTGATAGATACTTATGCTATCGGCGCTACCACTAATGTCATCGTTCACATTTACTACCCAAACTTTTCTTTCGCCAAGTTTTTTACTGCGGTATTTACCCTCACTTACACTTAAAATATGTGCTTTAAGTATGCCTGTTTTTCCTTTTGGATTATAATCATAAATATCGAGGTCTGCCTGGTAACCCGTTTTTAGAGGAAGCCAGTTAATCAGCATGGGATAGAAGTTGCTATCAAAATAACCGGAAGCTATTTTCTGTGAAATTGCTGTGGTTTTGTTCGCTGCTTTATCTTTATAAAAGCCGGTAATTACATCGTTAAAATGAATTGACATGTCTCTCTGCATGTTGTAAGAGGAATGATAAACTGGCGAAAGATCTGTCCGCTTTACAATTGTCGAATCTATCCACGGTGATGGTACTGAATTCATTTTCACTTCAGTAATCACTACAATTTGATCTCCTGAAACGTCAACGCTCGTATTAACAATACCTATTTTTATGCTGCTGGTATCTCTAAGCATCGTCCAGGCCATTTGGTAACTTTGATTTTTAATCCACTTTTTATCAACAAGATTTTTTTTAGGCGTAATTAATTCCTGACTCTGGCTCAGAAATGGAATAGCTGCAAGTATTAACAAGGTAAAGGAGATTTTTTTCATAATTATTACTGAATGTCTTCGTTTGATGCCAGGTGAAGAAACTTGTTACAGCAATCAATTAATAATGCAATAAACATTAAAATCAGTTTTCTGCTACTTAAAACAGTCTTTGTATTTCCTGCCGATGGGCAATTGCTTGTCATCTGTTAAAAAAGCAAATTGTGAATTGTGAGACCTGACCTGCTTCAGGTGCACGATATAAGATTTATGAATCCTGATAAAGCCCAGTTTTTCATATTTCTCCATGAAATCAGAAAGGCGTTGGAGCACCATATATTGTTTAAAACGGGTGATAATTTTTAGGTATTCGCCAAAGCCTTCAATCCAAAGTACCTCTTTAATGGGAATTTTATTCACCATATAATCTGATTTAAATATCAGAAAATCGTTCTCCTGATCCAAACCTGTAAACTTGAGATAATCTACTGCCTTTTGAATTGCTTTCACAAATCTTTCGGGAAATACAGGCTTCACCAGGTAGTCGATTACATCCAATTCGTATGCCTTTGCTGCATGGGTAGGATCTGCGGTGATAAAAATGCAAAGTTTACCTTTTGGCACCAACTCAACCATTTCTGTACCCGAAATGCCCGGCATTTCAATATCGAGAATAAGTAAATCAACTTCATCCATCCGCTCAAAAATCATGGCTTCAGTGGGGTCTTGAAAGCAGGCCAAGAGTTCAATATCCTCAATGGTTTCACAATATTTGCGAATCAAATCCAAGGCCGGAGCTTCATCATCCACATAAATTGCCTTTATTGGTTTCATATGCTAATGGTCAGTTTAGTGAAGTAAGCATGATTGTTTTGCTCAGTTTTCATTTCGTATTTGTCGCCGTATTCCCGGTCTAAAATCATTTCCAAAACTTTAAGTCCTGCACCACGGTAAGTGGATGCATCATCTGTAATTTTCTTCTCTGAGATGGAATTAGTGATTTCAAACGTCACGGTAGATGGCGTAAAAGACAGTGTTGTGGAAATCGTTGCCTGTTCGTCTCTTCCCATTGCCGAATATTTTACGGCGTTTTCAAAAAGGGTAAGGTAGACTGTCGGTGGAATTTCTACAATGCCTGCAAGTTCGCTTGCTTCAAAATCCATCAGCAGGTTTAATTTTCTATTGCTCTTTAACTGATAAAGTTTGCTCAGGGCCGCAATCATTTGCAATTCCCTTTCAATAGGAATGGTTTTCTTCTCCATTTCATAGGTGGTATACTGCATCAGCAGGCTAAGCTGTTTTATCAAATCTGCCGAACTGCCATCTGTAGCATAACTGTGTGAATAGATATTATTAAGGGTGTTAAATAGAAAGTGTGGATTTATCTTAGATTTTAAGAGTTCCATATCTGCTTCTTTTTTCCGCAGGGTAAGTGCTGACAATTTTCGTTCGGCAACAAGTTTATATTTGGAAATGCCCTGGATTGAGGGAACCAGGATAATCATCGCCTGCATAAAATAAACCATAAACAGGTATTTGCCATCTGTGAATTTAAAAGCACTAAAAAGTTCTGGCTCAACCAGAATTCTGATCAGGCAGGAGATTACAAATAAGGAGGCCGTGTAGCGTACATATTCACCATATCTGGCCTGCTGGTAAAATTCGGGGACTAATTTTTTGAAGCATAGCATGTAGACCGGAATATTAATGGCTAACATAAAGAGCATGGCCAATGCCGCTTCGGTTAAATTAAAAAAGCTGACATAAATATAACTGCAAATGCCAGAAAATGCTATCCAGAATAAAATGTGCTGCATGGTGATCACGCCCGGCCACTTTCCATTCATCAAAAAATCCATTACTTTTTTATCAAAAGATAACCGGAGCACCAAAATCAGGAAGACTAAATTGATCAAAAGGATCATGGTATTTGGGTTGTTTCGGTAGTTCGTTTATAATTTCTGTCGTTTACTGATATAAATATTTTTGCGCACTACTTATAGCCATCTTTAATAAACAGCTACATCTGTTTTTGTATCTGAATTAACCAAATATAAACATAGGATTTACTATTTCAATTAATAGGCAACAATCAATGATGGCTAGTCAACTGTTTTTTCTTAAAATAAATGTCGCTCTGTTTCGTACCATACGATACCTTTTTCCTGTCGTAACCTGCTGCATTTTTTTTAATGGTGCACTGGCTCAGGATAAAAAACAAAATAAACCACTTGTTGCTTACCTCAATGAGGATAAATCGCATTTTATTAAATTTTCCGGCTACGGACAGTTCTGGGCAAGATATACCCAGCTCAATCCCGGAAGTAAGGTAAACGAAAGCCTTAAAAATAGTGTGGCTGATCTATCATTACGCAGGTTACGGATGAAAATGATCATTTATCCGATAGACAATTTAACGCTGGTGTTTCAGGGTGGTACCACCAATCTCACGTATTTAAATGATAATGAAAGTGCTTTCGATTTGCTTGATGCTTTCGGAGAATATAAATTCAGTGATCGGTTAAGCCTGGGTGCCGGTCGTTCCAACTGGAAAGGATTAACGCGCTTTGCCGCCGGGCCAACGGCTACCCTGCTTTATGATGTGCCTTTCCTTGATCTTGGAAACGTAAATAAAACAGACCTTACTTTAAGAAACCTCAACCTTTTTGCAAAAGGCCAGTTGGGCCGGCTGGATTATCGTGTAATCCTGGCTAAACCATACGTGCCATCCACAACTAAACCTGTTCAGGGAATTTCCGGATTCAATAATTTAGCCGTAAAGCCAAACTTATCGGCCTATGTAAAATGGGAATTTTTTGAAAAAGAAAGCAATGCGGGCCCAACCTCAGCAGGGAGTTACCTGGGGAAGAAAAAAGTACTTGCCGTTGGGCTTGGTGCCGAAGTACAGAAAGATTTGTTGTGGCACCTTGCGGGAACAGATACCGTATTAAATGATATGAAGCTTTACAGTGCCGATATATTTTATGATACGCCGATCAACCTGCAAAAAGCAACTTCGCTTAATGTTTATGCAGCGGTTTTTCACCATGATTACGGACCAGGTTACGTTCGTAATTTAGGTATTAACAATACTGCAAATGGCCTTGATGCCAGTAGCGCTTCCTTCAACGGTGCCGGTAATAGCTACCCGGTTGTTGGCACCGGTAACAGTTTGCTTTTTCAAACAGGTTTCACCTTGCCTTATTTCAACCAGCAGAAAAAGAAAGCCAGGCTAATGCCCGCGGTTGCCATTCAGTATTCAAAATTCGATCGTTTGGCCGATCCCATGATTACCTATGATTTTGGCTTAAGCTTATTGCTTAGAGATCATGCTTCAAAGTTCGTTTTCAATGCACAAAGCAGACCTATTTACACGCTTCAGGGTAACGACCTCAAAGTTTCTGAAAGAAAAATGATGTTCGTTCTCATGTACCATATCAATATAGATTAATAAAACAGCGCAACATGTTAATTAAAGAAATTCCTCAACCAGAAAATCAGCAAACCAAAGTCTCCAGGAGCCTCGGGATTCGCATTTTATCTAACCTTACCTTTTGGGTACTCATCGCCATTATTGCTGGTGTAGTATTGGGTAGCTATGCCCCGGCAACCGCCGTTAAGATGGAGGTAATCGGTAAAACTTTTATCGATATTATTAAGCTTTTTATTGCTCCGATTATCTTTTTAACCATTGTGCTTGGCATTAGTGGCATGGGCGATTTGAAGAAAGTGGGCAGAATCGGACTTAAATCTTTGATCTATTTTGAAGTGGTATCTACCATTTCCCTGGCTATTGGTATTCTGATGGCCGTTTTGATCAAGCCTGGAAATATTGATAAGTCGAATTTGCAAATTCAGAATGCTTCGAAATATACCAATGCGCCAACTAAAGGATTCGATTGGATTACCTTTTTTATGAGTAACCTTACCATTCAGGTATTGGTGGTAGCAATCATTATTGGTATTATTTTAAACTATTCGAAACACCGCGAAAAAGCCGTGAGTGGTTTAAGTTATGCTTCTAAAATCGTTTTCAAGGGATTAAAATATGTAATGTACCTGGCTCCGTTGGGTGCCTTTGGTGGCATGGCCTATACCATTGGTAAATTCGGTTTACATACGCTGGTTCCTTTGGCCAAACTGATGGGAACGGTATACCTCACTATGGGGCTGTTTATTTTTATCATTCTTGGTGGGATTATGAAGTACTACAAAATGAGCATCTGGAAGTTCATCAAATACATTAAAGAAGAATTGTTGCTGGTGCTTGGTACCTCCTCTTCAGAATCTGCGTTGCCTTCTATTATGCTCAAACTGGAAAAAATGGGTTGTAGTAAATCTGTAGTAGGCCTGGTTGTGCCAACAGGCTATTCTTTTAACCTGGATGGCACATCGATCTATCTTTCCATGTCTATTATTTTCCTGGCCCAATTATATGGCGTTCAACTTTCTGTTTGGGAAATGCTAAGCATCATCGGCATTTTGATGGTAACCTCTAAAGGTGCCGCAGGTGTAACCGGAAGTGGTTTCATTGTGCTGGCATCTACCCTGGCAGCCATCCATAAAATCCCGATAGAAGGACTTGCATTTCTACTGGGTGTAGACAAATTTATGAGTGAGGCCCGTGCGCTGACCAACATTATCGGTAATGGTGTGGCCACCATTGTGATCTCCAAAAGTGAAAATGAATTCCATCCGCAGGTTGAAGTGGAAGCAGGTTCGGATTTGAATCTGGCAGAAAAGAAATTGGCAAAACAAGAATTTGTGTACTAAATCTAATAAAATGAATACATCAGAAACATTCAATGAATTAAGGTTCAGCGTTTACGGTAAGCAGGTGCATTACCAGTTGAGCGCAGCGGAGCTGGTTAGTCAAACGCTGGCGCGCAGCCAAGGCAGCCTGAGTAGCAGTGGTGCACTTTGTGTGGATACGGGCAAGTTTACCGGCCGTTCTCCAAAGGATAAATTTACCGTAATAGATGATAAAACGAGAGATACGGTGGACTGGGGCGATGTAAACCGGCCGATTTCGCAGGCGCATTTCCACGGCCTATACAGTAAAATGCGTGCTTATCTGGCCGAGAAAGAAGTTTGGGTAAGGGATGCCCAAGCCTGTGCAGATCCGAGATATGCATTAAGCATTAGAATTGTGAACGAAACGCCCTGGGCAAACTTGTTTTGCTATAATTTATTTCTAAGACCTGAAGAAGAAAATATGCCGGTTGGGGAAACGGAATGGCTGATTTTACAGGCACCAGGTTTTGAGGCCGATCCGGAGATGGATGGTACAAGGGCAAAGAATTTTACGGTAGTGAACTTTACCAGCAAAATTATTTTAATTGGCGGAACGGCTTACACCGGAGAGATGAAAAAAGGGATTTTCAGCGTGTTAAATTATGTTTTGCCTGCAGAAAGAGGTGTTTTAAGTATGCATTGTTCTGCTAATGAAGGGCCAGATGGTGATGTTTCACTGTTTTTTGGCTTATCAGGGACTGGAAAAACAACCCTGAGCGCAGATGCCAGTCGTGCTTTAATCGGCGATGATGAACACGGCTGGTCTGATGAAGGCGTGTTTAATTTCGAAGGTGGTTGTTATGCAAAAGCCATTGATTTGAATCCGGAGAAAGAACCGGAGATTTTTGGTGCCATTAAGCCGGGTGCGCTTTTAGAAAACCTGGTGGTTAATGCAGAAACCGGCGAAGTAGATTTTTCTGATACCCGAAAAACTGAAAATACGAGAGTGGCCTATCCGATAGATTTTATCAATAATGCTAAAGCCTTATCAGTAGGGGGAACGCCGAAAAATATCTTCTTTTTAACCTGTGATGCATTTGGCATCTTGCCACCCATTAGTAAACTGGATAAAGGGCAGGCCATGTACCACTTCATTTCGGGTTATACCGCAAAAGTTGCCGGAACAGAAATGGGTATTTCCGAGCCACAATCTACTTTTTCTGCCTGTTTTGGAAGGGTCTTCTTGCCCTTGCATCCATTAAAATATGCAGAGCTGTTAGGTAAAAAGCTTGAAGAAAATCCGGAAATCAATGTTTGGCTGGTTAACACGGGTTGGATTGGTGGTGCCTTTGGAACAGGAAACAGAATCAGTTTGAAGCACACCAGGGCATTGATTGCTGTGGCCATGAATGGAAGCCTGGAGAAAGTTGCGCTTAAGGCTCATCCGGTTTTCAAGTTTGCGGTACCACAAGCTTGCCCGAATGTACCCGCAGAAATTTTAAATCCGCGAGACCTTTGGGAAGATGTGAATAGGTATGATCAAAAGGCAGCTGATTTAGCACTATTGTTTGAGGATCATTTTTCAAATTATGCAGGGCAAGCCAGTGAAGTGATTCGGGAAGCAGCGCCATCCTTTGTGTAGAATTTTTGTTATATTGAAGATCATTCGCACAAAATTTGACCCAGATAGAAAAAACAGATCCGATTATAGATAAGCTAAACAAGTCTTTAAGCTTACAAATCTTTGTGGCCATTATTTTGGGTGCGCTGGTTGGGGTGTACCTTCCGGGTTTTGCGATCAGGTTGCAATGGGTGGGGAGATTGTTTGTTTCCGTGATTGAGCCCTTCGTGCCACCGGTAATATTTCTCAGCATTGTAAGTGTTGTGGGAAGTTTAGAAAGTCTTAAAGTTGCCGGAAGAATCACCGCAAAAGCCATTGTTTATTTTGCAGTGGTGAGCACGCTGGCCATTATTTTTGGAATTTGCAGTGCCTTAATTATCCGGCCGGGAAGAATAGACAGAAGTTTAGTGGAAGCCATTGGGCCAGCCAGGGTAATTTCAACTCATTACGAGGGCTGGCTTAAAGTTGTAATGCAGAACAGCATGTTGCTGTTATTTATCCTGGCTGTTTTGATTGGCATTATCATCAATCGTTTGGCCAGGCGGGATCAGGTGGTGAAAATTTTTGAGCAGTTAAAATCGGTGGTACTTCGTTTACTCCGGTATGTTTTTCTGCTGGCACCCATCATTGCTTTTAGCGGCATTGCCTATACGGTGGGCCGCTTTGGTCTGGATACCCTGCTACCCATCGGGAAAATGCTTGCCGGAACTTATATCACCATGTTTTTATTCGTAGCGGTGATTCTCGGATCGCTTCTGGCAGCTTTAAAAGTGAATCTCTATACTTATTTAGGCTTGATAAAAAACGAATTACTTTATGCTTTAGGAGCGTCATCATCAAGTTCCGTAATCCCTCTACTATTAGAAAAACTCGAAAAAGTGGGTTTGAAAAGACCAGTAGTATCTCTGGTTACAGTTACCGGAAATTCACTAAATTTAAACGGAACCTGTATTTACCTGGGCATGGCGGTCATTTTTCTGGCGCAGCTTTACAATATCAGTTTTTCATTTGCCGAGCTTACAGGCATTGTGGTAATTATTTTACTCACTTCAAAGGGTGCATCGGGCATTCCCGGCACCGGATTTTTAGCACTGGTAACCACCATAGGCAGCATTCATAAAATTCCGGTAGAGGGTTTAGCGGTACTGCTGAGCATCGACAGGTTTATGAGCGAGGCCAGGGCAATTACCAATACAATAGGGCACGCTGTTGCCGCATTAATTATATCAAGGAGCGAATCATAGTGCTCCACATTAAAAAATAAAAAATATGAAAAGATCAATTTCGTACCTGCTTATCCTTGTTATAGGTTTAAGTGTAGGTTGCAAAAATAAAGAGGTAGATGAGCAGACAGATGTAGTGCTGGTGGGGGCGGGTGTAATGAGCGCAACGCTGGGTTCGATGATGAAAACGCTCAACCCTAAACTTAAAATAAATATTTACGAGCGGCTTGACCTAGTTGCTGCAGAAAGCTCTGATGCCTGGAACAATGCCGGTACCGGCCACTCTGCTTTTTGTGAATTGAATTATACCCCTCAGCGACCGGATGGAACAATAGAATTTAATAAGGCAGTTGCCATTAACGAGCACTTCGAAATTTCAAAACAATTCTGGGCATATATGGTGAACAAAGGGAAACTTCCGGCGCCAAAATCATTCATCAATAATGTGCCGCACATGAGTTTTGTCTGGGGCGATAAAAATGTAGAATACCTGAAAAAACGATATGAAGTATTGAGCAAGCAACTGTTATTTAAGGGTATGCAGTATTCAGAAAATTTTGATACGCTGGCCAAGTGGATGCCTTTAGTAATGACCGGGAGAGACCGCAAGCAAAAGGTTGCTGCTACGTATATGGCCATAGGTACCGACGTTAATTTTGGAAGCTTAACCCGTGGCTTGATTGCCTCTTTAAAGAAAGAAAACGGCGTAAAGGTGGAATTAAACCACGAGGTGAAAAATCTGAAACGCCTTGAAGATGGGGGTTGGTTAGTTACGGTACTGGATAAGAAAACAGAAAAGGAGCGAAATATAAAGGCAAAATTTGTGTTTATAGGTGCCGGAGGAGGCGCATTGCGGTTGCTGCAAAAATCTAAAATTCCAGAAGGAAAAGGTTTCGGTGGTTTCCCGGTAAGTGGAGAATGGTTGGTGTGTAATAACCAGGAAGTGATTGCCAGGCACATTACCAAGGTGTATGGCAAGGCTGGTGTTGGTGCCCCGCCGATGTCTGTTCCGCATTTGGATACCAGAATTATCAATGGCAAAAAGGCTTTGCTTTTTGGTCCTTACGCAGGCTTTTCTTCCAAGTTTTTGAAACAGGGATCATACCTGGATTTGACACGTTCCATTACCTTAAAGAATATCTGGCCAATGATGTCGGCCGGAGCAGATAATATTCCGCTGACCAAATACCTGATCAGTCAGGTTACCCAATCAGATGAAGAGCGTTTAAAAGCCTTGCAAGAATATTTTCCGGAGGCAAAAGCCTCTGACTGGAAACTGGAAACGGCCGGACAACGGGTACAGATTATTAAAAAGGATGAGAAGGAGGGTGGCGTGCTGCAGTTCGGAACCGAAGTAGTGAGTGCCGAAGATGGTAGTTTAGCCGCTTTGCTGGGCGCTTCGCCAGGTGCATCAACGTCGGTTGATATCATGATTACTTTATTGAAAAAGTGCTTTCCAGAGAAAATGGCTACAACAGAATGGCAGTCGAGAATGAAAGAAATGATTCCGTCATATGATCAGCAACTTTCTGAGAGTAAGGAATTGGCTAATAAAGTGAGAAAAGCCAATAGTACAACGCTGGGGTTAAAGTATTTTACGATTGATTAATACATTTAAAAGTTACTAACTCTATTTGCCTGATTCGAGTAGAGTTAGTAACTTTTGTGAGTTTATGAGGACGACTATAGGGAATGCTATAACCAAATCGTCATGCTGAATTTAGTTCAGCACCTATTGATTAAGATCCTGAACAATTCTGGAAGACGATTCTTCAAGTGGAATCGTCATTGCGAGGAGGCTACGACGAAGTAATCACCTTGCCGATTCTTCGATAGAGATTGCTTCAGCAGATGAAGGATCTGCTTCGCAATGACGGATTTTTTGAAGGGATGCGTTAAGCGATTCTTCAAGCTGATTTATTTCAGCACCTATTGGAGTAGCATCCATAAACAAGTTGAGGATGACGACCCGCTTTAACCCACTGTTCATAGAATGACGTAATAAAAAGGTTCGGTGCTGTTGAAGGCAGTAGACAAAAACATAGGGATTCTTCGCTGCGCTCTGAATGACACCCCGCTATGGCCGCCATGCTATCCGGCCTGGGAAATGATGGATGTAGAAAACGGTTAAAACTTCGATCCCAATCTTTCAACCCACCACAACCCAAGGCAGCGCGTTTTGCCCGATCCTTCATCGGGTGCTTGTGCTGCCGAAATAAAGCTTTAACGATTTTATCCGACATCAGTTCCAAGCCTTGATTTTGGCTACCTTTTTATCAAGAAAAAGGTAGAAGCCCTTCGGCGGCCAGCCGAGGCAAGCCCGCGCAGCGGAGAAAAGTTTTCGGTACGTGCTGACACCAGCCGATAGACGAAAAGTATTTTATGATTGATTAATTTTGAAAGTTACTAACGCTATTTGCCTGATTCGGGTAGCGTTAGTAACTTTTGTAAAATCTTTTGCGTGGAACCTCAGTATTTCAAACTTTGGTTCTGAAGAAACAGGTTAAGATCGTCATCCTTCCCTAAACCCAGTTTTTGTTTAATCCGATATCGGCTCATGCGCACGCTTTTGGGTTCGATGCCAAGGCGAACAGAAACTTCTTTGTTAGATAGGCCCATCAACATGTAGGAACAATATTTTAAATCAAGGCGGGTAAGGCTTTGATTGGCCTGTTGCTGTAAGCGTTCAAAGAAGGCAGGATTGGTTTCAAAAAAATCTGTTTTATGTTCTTCAAAATCCTTATCCATTTTTCGTTGCTGGTTTAGAATTCTTTTCATCTGTTGATCAAAAGATAGATGACTTTCAGTATCAACCTTTCCAGATAGTAGTTCCAGGAACTCGTTTTTCTCTTCAATTTGTAGTGTTCCGGCCATCACCTCTTTTTGCAAACGGTATTCACGTTCTTTAAGTAACACTTGCTCGGTTTGTAACCGAATGGCTTCTGCCTCTTTTAATCGTGCCCTGAGTTCTGCGGCTGTTTTTTGTTGATCAATCAACTCCTGCTTTTTAACAGCAGCCTTCAATTTGAAATTATAAGAGCGAAGGAAAAAAAGTAATACAGCCATCGCCATAACGCCCAGCGAAATATAGAAAACGGTAAGTTTTTTAGCGAAAGATGCTTCCTTTTGCAGATAGGTAATTTCCTGTTCCTTTTTTTCTGATTGATATTGTGCTTCTACCCGCGCAATACTGTTGATTTTTTCTTCGTTAAAGGCTTGTTTATAAAATTCGAAATATTGTTTCAGGTAACTTAAACTAAGTTGACTATCTCCTTTTTTTTCTGCAATCTTGGAAAGTGCTTCAAAAATTCTGGCCTTTGTTAAAGGCATGCTAATCACTCCATCTGCCTTGTTTAAACCATCAAGTAAAATTTTTTCAGCTTCGTCTAAACGTCCGTCACGCAGGGCGTATTCGCTTCGCATTCCATAGCAGTTAAGCAGCACCTCATGCAAATTTGTTTTCGTTGCAATGCCGATAGCCACATCAAGATATTTTTCGGCGCTGTCTCTATATGCGGCTGGAAAGTATTGGAAATATGTATTTGCCGTATTTAAAGCAATTGCAGCCGTGTTGCTCCTTAATAATAAACGGCCCTCTTGTTGTTTAGCCAAAAGGAGTGATTTTTTATTGATCTGTAGGGCTGAATCCAATAGCGCCCGGTTGTTCGGGTTTGCCTTAAAACGATCAAAGTAAGTTTGGCCGATGGTAAAATAGGCATTATTCAATGCATCAACCTGTTTGCTTTCTAGCGCCGCCTGATAGCACAGATTGGCATATTTTGTTTGTTTAGCCGGATCATTTCCATAGCTATAGAAGCTAGCCAGATAATGGTAAATGGTGCTTTCATATTCTGATGCACCGTGGCCTTTAAAATAATCCAGCGCTTTTAACAGCTTTCTGGCAGATAGATCATTATCATCATTAATCAGATCGAGCCAGCCGTTTCTAAACCAAACAAAGCCGAGTGTTACCGGGTCTTTTGTTTTTCGGGCATAGTACATTGCGCTATCCCGGCATGAATAAGCCTTTTTTAAGTCTTTTTTCCAAACAAAGAGGTGGATGAGTGTTGCGAAAGCCATGGCTTTCCCTCGTCCATCAGATAATGTCTGTCCGAGCTGCAGTGCCTCATTCGCCTGCTTAAAGGATAACGGCAGGTTCTGTTCAAAATTGGCTTTCGCCAGCTTACATAAGATATTAATGCGGTCTGCTTTGGGCAAATTTTTCTTTACCAGTAAGTGATTCATAGAATCCAGAAATATTTTTTGTGCATTTGCCTGAGGCAGGCAAGTGAATAAAAAAAACAGGATCAGTATTGCTTTCAGTGGTAACTGCATCACCAAAAATAGAAAAAATAAACATTCCCTAAAAGGGTGGTTTTAGCTTAAGTAGCTGTTGTTAAGATTTTTAATGGGTCTCTGTAGACGCATTGTAGACGTCTGTTTTTCTGCCGGTAGTCGATGAGTAGTCGTTGGTTTCTTGGTTAATGATGCATACAACCCTAATTTTGACCTATTCAATCACCAAAAAAATAAATCTATGAAAAACAAGACAATGGCTATTGTAGCCTACATTACATTGATCGGTTGGATCATCGCTTACCTGGAGTTTAAAAAATCACCGGAAAAAAGCAGACTCGTAAATTACCATTTGGGTCAATCGCTTGGCATTATCATCACCTCTTTTTTATTAAGTATAGCAAGCAGTATTATATTGGCCATCATCCCATCTTTGGGCGCAATTTTCTACCTCATCTTATTAGTCCCTTTTGTACTTTTATTGTTAGGCATTATTGCAGCAAATAATGAGTTAGAAAAACCAGTGCCAATTATTGGTAAAATATTCGAAGGCAGATTTAACTTCGGCACAGCACAACAAAAAAATATATAGTAACGCGATTATCGAATATAACTTGTTTTCCGGTCAGGGTGAAGTACTCTTGATTGGAACAAGTGATTCGGTTAATAAAGCATCAGCTTTGCCGCAGAATGGTAACTGCCTGCAAATTTTAGAACGGGCACCAGATGCCGATGAAATCTTATTAAAGTGGATTGCAGGAGGTGTTTAAGAGATCAAAAGGGGAGACCACAGCCACCAGCCCTGGCCAGATTATCAAGCAGCTAAATTTGTATTTACGCAGAAAGATCTATTACTTCCGGTATAATTCAGGTCTGGTTTTGATTGTTCCCCATTTCAATTCGGGTAATTCCAGGAATTGATCATATTGTTTCAAAACCTCTTTATTTGCGCTCAGTGATAGATGTTCGAGATTTTTCAGCGGCAAAACAGGGCTGTAATCTTTGCTTTGCAGCCTTTCTGTTAACAATCGGAAAAATTTGAGTTGAGGCATTGCGCTTAGAAAATCAAGATGATCTATTTTGATGTATTGTGGTCCGAAGGCATCACCCTCAATGCTCAAACTTTCAAGCGCGGATAGATTTGAAAGGTCAGTATAAGAGGCGATTTTTTGAAAGTTCTCTACAGATAAGCCGATCAGTTTTTCGAGTTTAGCTAAGGGCTTAATCGATTCTACACCTGCACCAGAACCAATATGAAGGAGTTCGATGTTTTCCAGATTTTCAATCGCCGAAAGGTCCTTATAGCCGCCCCACTTAATTTCCAGTCGCTTTAATAATTTTTGCTTACAAACCGCATCAAAAAGTTGTTGTGGCATTCTGGTTCCAAAGTGTAATTCGGTGAATGCCGTTTGATTTTGAGTTAAAAACGCACACCATTCTGTTACTACACGTTTTTTCGCCTTTGTGGTTTTGTATTGAGGCGTAAGAGAATCGCCTAATTGCGTACAATTAATGATGAGTTTTTCCGCTCCGTTGTATTCAGAAACTTCGACAACCGATTTAATCTGATCGTGTTCTTCTTTAAAGTAATAATTAAAACCAAATTCTATTTGTTTGCTCGTTAATTTCATTGGTTATTGTTTAGGTAGAAAGAAAAAGGTTTCTGTAAACAAAATAAAGTTTCCAGTTATTTTGTTTCAGATTTTCGAAACAATTTTACCAGAAACAAAAAAAAGTTTACAATCATTTTGTTTCGAAATTATCTTATCAGGCCGTGTCTCATTGCCAGAAATTAATGCATTTGAATTTATTGGATTAAACTAAAGCGTCGTGTATTTCATACGCGGGGCGTGTACATCGCTGGCGTACGCGTGCCGCGTGTGCGCTTCAAACCAAGACACCTATTTCAGGACGAGACATGGATTAAAACCACAATTTTTCAATCAGCTTTTTAAAACCTCAAAATTTTTCTTTCATACCCAATAAACCAAGCAATCCACCTGTATGGATCGCTAAAATGCGATTGGTAGAAGGAATCTGATTCAGCTTGCACAAATCGAAAATAGCGTAAAACATTTTTGCGGTATAAACAGGGTCGATTAGTATCCCAGTATCTCTTGTAAACTTCTTAATAAAAGCCAATAGTTCGGGGCTGGTTTTAGCATAACCACCAAAATGATAATCTGTATGCAAGCATAAGTGATTAGACATTTCGGCGTACACGGCAATTTCATCAGCAATGAAACTTCCGCCCTTTAAAACCGGAATAACATGAAGTTTCGTGTTTAAACCCTGTTCCTGAATGCCTTTCAATAAACCCGCTGCTGTGGTGCCCGTACCTGCTGCAACAAAAATATTGTCGTAGGTTTCTTTCAACTCATGAATAATTTCACTGCAACCTCTAACAGCTTCGGCTGATGCGCCACCTTCATCAATAAAATAGGTGTCGCTATTCAGACCAAAATAGCTTTTATATAATTCGGTTTTATTTCGGTAAGATTCGCGATCGGTAAAAATGAGCTCCATTCCATATAAAGAACAGATCAGCAGCATTTCATTTTTCACTTCTTCACCTCTCACAAATGCTGTTGCTTTAAATCCAGACCGGGCCGCAGCGGCTGCCGTTGCCACCAGATGGTTGGAGTAAGCACCACCAAAAGTAACTAAATGGGTTTTAGATGCTGCTTTTGCCTTTTGTAAAATGTATTTGAGCTTGCGCCACTTATTTCCAGAAATATATGGATCTATTAGGTCATCTCTTTTCACAAAGAAATTGTTAAAGGGGTGAATATTGATTTTTTGTACCGGGCTATAGACTTCTTCAAACACGTGTAAAAGTAAAAAACACCTGAAATAATCAGGTGTTTTTTAAGCAATTAATAAGAATGATAATTTTACTCTCCAATTCCAAATCCTATACCAGCATTTACCATACTGTATTTAGCCTGGGTGTAAGAGCCGTAAAATTTGAAGAATCCAAACTTTAATTGAAAGCCCAGGCTGCCGCGAACGCCATCGATATCCGTTTGTTTAACTGAAACAGGATCGGTGTAGCTAACTGATGTTAGCGGGCTTGTTGCAAAGCTGTAAGTGCCTAAAGCTTTTAAATTTGTTTTTGCTGTCTGGTAGCCGATACTGGCAAATGGCGTAAAGAATAAGATTTTCTTCGACACAATTGCATCGAAATTAACACCATTAAAACGGGCATCGATCCGTTGATCTGAATTTGAAGTATTATCAATATTCAAATCCAGGTTGTATTTATATTGGGTAAAGCCACCAGAAATGGCAATATCTACCGGAATCAGCCGATCTGTTGCGCCTAAGATCAGTGGTAAAAGTTCAACTTTCGCGCCTACGCCAATCATCGACATGCTACCAAAATCATCTCCAAAATTAATTTTGGGCATGGCCCTTAACGAAATGTCAATATTTTTCGGTAGACCTAAGGTAGCCTGAATTTGAGGCGCCGGAACAGTATGAAAACCAACTCCACTTGGTAAATTGAAGAATCTGCCGGTCGGAAGTCCATCAGTTGTGTACACTTCCATTCGTCCGCCATCTTCGTCTTTCCCGAAAGCGGTTGGCCCGATAGATGATGAGCCCGCTGCCGGTTTAATGTTTCTTAAACCCAATGTATTTACATCATAAGTTCGGGAAGATTGTGGTACAAATGCAGCGGATGCAGAGACCCTGACTTCAAATTTCAAAAATCCCTTCGATTTTGCCGTGTTTGTCCAGCCATCGTTTAGTCCTTGCCCGAGGCCTTTGTACAATGGATCGAGATAGGCATTAACGAGTTTTGTAGCATCCTCGGGACCAGATATAAACAGATTTCCAACGTCTTGTTGGGCATTCGCTCGCTGAACGAAAGCAAATAGCGAGAAAGCCAAAATGGCTTTTGCATAGGAGTTTTTCATGATAGAAGGGTTTAGGACGGTTTGTATCACTAAGATAGCCCATTTTTTTAATTATAAAATGATTTCAAAATTCTTGGTCGTAAAAGATTATTTTTGCATCATGGAAAATGTGGTCGAATTGCAGGAATCAGAGGAGCAGGAATTATATGAACATTTAAAAATAATTGTAGATAAAGGGCAGTCTTTACTTCGTATCGATAAATTTTTAATGGTTCGCGTAGAGAATGCTTCCCGCAACCGGATTCAGAATGCAATAGATGCCGGCAATGTGCTGGTCAATCAAAAACAAATCAAAGCGAGCTATAAAGTAAAGCCGCATGATGAAATTTCGATTGTTTTGCCACATCCGCCACGCGATACGGAAGTTTATCCCGAAGATATTCCACTAGATATTCTTTATGAAGACAGCGATTTATTAATTGTGAATAAACCCGCCGGGATGGTTGTGCATCCTGGTTTTAATAATTACAACGGCACTTTGGTAAATGCATTGGCTTTCCATTTCGAACAATTGCCACAATTGCCCGGAAATGATGGCAGACCAGGTTTGGTGCACAGAATTGATAAAGATACATCTGGTTTACTCCTTATTAGTAAGAATGAAAAATCGATTACCCATCTGGCCAGGCAGTTTTTCGATCACAGCATCACCAGAAAATACATTGCACTGGCCTGGGGCGATATTGAAAACGATGGCACCGTTACCGGCTATATTGGCAGAAGTGTAAAAGACCGGAGGGTGATGGATATTTACGATGAGGAAGAAAAAGGGAAATGGTCGGTTACCCATTATAAAGTTTTAAAACGTTTGGGTTATGTTACGCTAATAAGCTGCGAACTGGAAACGGGCCGCACGCACCAGATTCGTGCGCACATGCAACACATTGGGCATCCGCTATTTAACGATGCCATGTATGGCGGCGATAAGATTTTAAAAGGAACCACGTTTAATAAATACAAACAGTTTGTAGATAATTGTTTCGAATTGTTGCCAAGGCAAGCGTTACATGCGCAAAGTTTAGGCTTTATTCATCCAACAACAAAGGAATATATGCACTTTGAATCGCCCTTACCGGCAGATTTTAAAGCAGCTTTAACGAAATGGGAAAATTACATCACCGCATCATAAAATATGTCTCAAGAGTACCTTTTATTTAATGATGAATATCATGCAGTTGATGCGCCTGTTTTAACTACCTCCAATCGGGGGTTTAAATTTGGTGATGGCTTGTTTGAAAGCATGCGGATGATTAATCAAAAACTTCAGTTTGCAGATTTACATGCCGATCGGCTTGCTGCAGGCATGAAAGCTTTAAAAATTGATGGCCATGCTTTGATGGATGATTATTTCCTCCGGCAAAAAACCGCAGATTTAGCTAAGAAAAACAGGTGGAATGGAAATGTACGGTTCCGTCTTTCTGTATACCGCCAGGGTGCAGGCATTTATACTCCGGAAATTAACAAATCGGGTTACGTTTTAGAGGGAATGCCCTTAAAATCTATTGCATACGAGCTCAATACCAAAGGTTTAATTATTGATGTTTTCGATGAGATGACCAAATCAATTGATAAGCTTTCCAACTTTAAAACGTCCAACGCACTACTATATGTAATGGCCGGGCTGTTTAAAACGCAGAACCGTTTAGATGAAGCGATGATTTTAAATCAAAGTGGTTTTTTGTGTGAAAGTATCAGTTCGAACATTTTTGTAGTGTATGACAAGCAAATTTATACGCCTGCTTTAACCGAGGGTTGTGTTGGCGGAGTAATGCGCTCTACAATTATGCAGATATGCAAAATGAACGACATTCCATTAATTGAAGCGCAAATCAGTCCGGAAATATTAAAAGAAGCCGAAGAGGTATTTATTACCAATGCTACTCAAGGCATTCAATGGATTATGGGCTACGGCCGGAAAAGGTATTTTAATGAATTTTCTAAGTATCTGAATGAAAAACTGAATCTGTTGTAGAGACGGGTTCAGTTTTTTGAAACCATGAACTTGTACTGAAATGCTTTTTAGCAGGGTAGACCTCGAGGCATAGATAAATCCATCTACAACCGCATTCCCCTCAAAAAATCTTCAATCAACATGCGTTTTTTTCCTTCGTATTGAATGTCAAGCAACTTAATAAAGCCATCTTTAGTCGCAAACTTAAGATATGTTTTATTATCTGTTAATAAGCCACCTGCAGCAATTCCGGGCTCTTTATCTTCAAACGCTGCTTTGAAAATCTTAAGTGTTTTATCATTTAATATGGTAAAGGCAGTTGGATAAGGACTTAAGCCCCGAATCAGGTTATGTACCTTTATCGATGGATTGTTCCAGTCTATTTTACAGTCCTCTTTAAAAATTTTAGGTGCATGCTTCAACTCATCACTTTGTGGCTGCGGTTGCTCTGAAAAATCACCGTTCGAAATAGCCGTGACTGTTTTTACCAATAGGTTTGCGCCAATCACCATCAATTTATCATGTAGTTCTCCGGCAGTCTCATCAGGTGCGATTGGTGTGCTGTCGCTTAGGATAATATCGCCGGTATCAATTTCATGTGTTAAAAAAAAGGTGGTTACGCCACTTTCCTTTTCGCCATTAATAATGGCATGGTTAATTGGTGCTGCACCACGGTATTGCGGAAGTAACGAACCGTGAAGATTAATGGTTCCTTTTGGCGGCATGTTCCAAACCACTTCCGGGAGCATTCTAAAAGCTACCACTACCTGTAAATCGGCCTGGTAAGATTTTAAAGCTTCCAGAAACTCGGGGTTTTTAAGCTTTTCGGGTTGTAGAACAGGAATAGATTTTTCTACCGCATATTTTTTAACAGCACTTTCATTTAGTTTTTGCCCCCGTCCGGCAGGTTTATCTGGCGCTGTTACCACAGCAACAATGTCGAAGTTGGCCTGTACCAGTGCATCAAGAGAAGCAACTGCGAAATCGGGCGTGCCCATAAAAACTATTTTCATACCGTTAGTGTTGTGTTCTAAAATAATGTGATAAGTCACCTTAAGTTTTACAAAATAACTAAAAATTAAATTATCCTGATCAGTAAAAATGGTACAAGGCGAAGATGTTGTTAAGGCGAGTGGATTAGTTTATGTAACGGATGCTATGCCTGGTATTTATCGGAAGGGAAAACCTGGTAAGTTTTACTATGAAGATAAAAAAGGAACAAGAATAACTGATGAAAAGCATTTGGCCAGGATCAAAGCGCTGGTTATTCCGCCGGCATGGCAAAACGTTTGGATTGCTAATAAACCCAATGCTTATTTACAGGTAACGGGTACAGATGCTGCAGGCCGGAAACAATATCGCTACCATGCGAAATGGACTTCCAGGCGTTCTGAAGATAAGTATTTCAGGCTTTATGAGTTTGGGAAAACTTTGCCCGAAGCCCGCAAAAAACTGGCTAAAGATTTACGGCGAAAAGAGTTAGATGAACGAAAAGTGCTTGCCATTTCTGTGGATGTACTGCAAAAATCTTTGATCAGAGTTGGGAACGAAAACTATAAGCAGCTTTACGGTTCATTCGGACTGAGCACCTTGCGGGATAAACATGTGAAGATTGAAGGAAGCAAGATTAATATCGATTTTATCGGGAAAAAAGGCGTTCGGCAAACGCTCGTATTAAATGATCGAAGCCTGGCTAAATTGGTGAAAAAATGCCGTGATATCCCCGGACAGGATCTTTTTCAATATTATACCGATGGTAAAGAACACCGGGGTATTGATTCTGGCAAAATCAACAATTACATTAAAGAGATCACGCAAAACGACTTTACCGCCAAAGATTTCAGAACCTGGGGTGGAACGCTGGAGGCATTGCGTCAATTTGCAAAATGTTCTGTAGATGTAAACGTAGAATTAAACACTAAAAAAACGGTTGTGAATGTACTCGATTGCGTGGCAAAGAAATTAGGCAACACCAGGGCGGTTTGTAAAAGTTCGTACGTGTATCCCTTATTAATTACCGCTTATGAAAATAATGAGCTGGAAAAGTATATGAAAAAGATGAACAACCATAAAACTGTAGGGAAATTAGGGCTGGAGCATGATGAAAAAGTATTGCTTTCTTTCTTGAAAGCTACCGGAAGCAAATAAAATATTTTCTTTTCAGTAAAAAATTGAGGTGATCTGGATGCCAGTCACCTCAATTTATTTATTGCGCTTTAGGTGCTTTTTTTATCGGGTGAACAGGTTGTTCCTCATTCTCCCTTTGCTCCGCAGGATTATCTGTTTTCACCGGTTTGTTCGGTGTACTGTCATTAGGTTTTCTAACTGTTTGATGATCCACTGGTTTGCGCCCTTTCGGTACTTCTTCTCTATAATTGCTGCCTGGATTATCATTTGTTTCTTTTGGTCCGCTCATGATGTTAATATATTGAATGAATTAGTGAGTGATTGAATTATTGAATGTTATTTAGCATATTCTGAGTCTGCTGAATAGACAACAAAGCTTGATAAATATTGTTTAAAAGTATTGTTGCCTGAGCGAATGCTGAAGGATGATTAACACAAGCTGCCAATCTTTACTTGCATTCATTTTATCATTCAATCATGCTCTCCTTCAATTATGATGTAATGATTCTCTAATTCACTCATTCAATCATCAATAAACTATGGATAAAGCAGGTATCTCATACGCATTTTTTTGTAAGCGTTTAATCCGGGCTCCCAGCTTGCCCTGATCTGTTTTTCACTTTTCCCGGCGATCACCTGTTGCCTGAAATCTGCCACGCCGACTAAACGTTCAATCACCCCCATTTCTTTACTTAATCTGGTATTAAAGAAATCTTCTTTTTTGGGCGAAGCATTGTAGAGCTCGATTAACCAGGAGATGTTAACCTGTTTGGTTTTTCTCAGTTTTGAAGTGTCGTAATCCCTCAAATCTAAACCGTAGCATACCTGGTTTTGAAATAATGGCGTTTCCGACATTCCTTTGATGCTTTTTGGTGTAAAGCTGAAATCGAATTTATCTTTTAAATAAGGCGCACCTATTACGGTAAAAGGAAACATGGTTCCACGGCCATGATTAAGATAAGTACCTTCGAATAAACATGTAGATGGATAAAGCAAAATGGCCTGTTGTGTATTTAAGTTTGGTGATGGTTTTACAGGCAAAACGTACTCCATATTATGGTCGTAATTCAGGTTCCTGATCACCGTGATTTTACATTTCACTTTGTTTTTTAACCAGCCTTCTCCGTTTAACATCTGAGCGTATTCGCCAACGGTTAACCCATGTGCAATCGGAATAGGTTGAACGCCAATGCCCGACTTAAATTTAGGGTCTAAGATTGGTCCGTCAATTAAATACCCGTTAGGATTTGGCCGATCAAAAATAACAAGCGCTTTATTATGGGCTGAACAAGCTTCCATTACATTTTGAAGCGTATTAATATAGGTGTAAAAACGAACGCCAACATCCTGGATATCAAATACCACGACATCGATGTCCGCTAAATCTTCTGCGGTAGGGGTGCTGTGTTTGCCATAAAGTGATACTGCCTTTATTCCCGTTTTTGTATCAACGGAATCATTAACGTGCACACCTGCGCTGGCATCACCTCTAAAACCATGCTCCGGACCGAAAATTTTCTGAATTATTACACCCAGTTTAAGCAGGCTATCTACCGAGGTTTGTGTTCCAATTACTGAAGTTGGATTTACCACCATGCCCACGCGCTTACCTTCCAGCATGGGCAGGTAAATTTCAGTTTGCTCAGCACCCGTCTTAATTGAGCTAGGCAGTTTAATATTGTCTTTAATTAATAGTTTGTGGGTCTTTGACTTATCTGGTCCGATTTGCTGATCTAAAGGTTTAGGGCTCTGGCCACAGGCAGAAAGTGCAATTAACCACCCAAAGGCAAAGCTGATGTGTTTTTTCATATTCAATCTTTATAAATCAACAATAAAACAATTTAAGTTTATAATGATTTAGTATAAACTATTGCCATTATATTCCAAATATATGTCATTTTTAAAAAGGATTTAAGCATTTTTGCTGTTACAAAATTATCAAAATTGAATTTCGAATATTTCATAGCAGGCCGTATAGCCATAAAATCTGAGCGGACTTTCTCCAAGTTAATTGTGCGGATTGCAATTGCGGGGGTGATGCTGAGTCTGGCAGTCATGATTCTGTCTATCGCCATTATTAAAGGCTTTAAAACCGAAATTCAGGATAAAGTTAGGGGTTACCTGGGTGATGTTCAGATTACCCGCTACGACTTAAATAACTCTTTTGAACACTCACCATTTGTATTGGATGCTGAAACTAAAAAACAACTAAAAGACAATCCAGACATCGATCTCTATTATCCATTTGCCACTAAACCAGCCATTCTTTCTGCCAATGATGAGATTGAAGGGATAAATTTTAAAGGCGTAGATAAAAACTATAACTGGGATTACATTAAGCAACACATTATTAGCGGTACTATAATTGATTTCAGTGATAGTACAGCTGCTATGCAGGAATTATTGATTTCTAACTATACTGCAAATAGACTGAAACTCAAAACAGGTGATGATTTCATCATGTATTTTGTGCAAAATCAGTTACGCCCAAGAAAATTTAAAATTGTCGGTGTTTATGATATCGGTGTTGAAGATATAGATAAAGGATTCGTACTGGGAAACCTCAATATTATTAAACGCTTAAACAATTGGAAACCTGAAGAAATTGGAGGAGTAGAAATTAGAATTAAAGATTTTAATAAGCTCAAGTCCGTTGCGGACGGGATTTTCGATGGGCTACCTCAAAATCTCCGTTCATTCTCCATTAAAGAAAACTTCCCGAATATTTTTACCTGGTTAGGTTTACTGGACGTAAATACAAGGGTACTGTTAATTTTAATGTTAATTGTTGGCGTAATTAATATGGTTACCGCATTGTTAATTATGATTTTAGAACGAACCAATATGATTGGCATGCTAAAATCTTTCGGGGCAAGTAACTGGTCAATTATGAAGATTTTCCTCTACAATTCTGCTTATTTGATAGGAATTGGATTGCTGCTTGGGAATATTTTAGGTTTAGGTTTGGGCTTTTTCCAGCAATCTACCCACCTGTTTAAATTGAATCAGGCTTCGTATTTTTTGGCTTATGCCCCAATAGAATTTCATTTCCTGGATGTGCTGGCTTTAAATGTTGTAACCGTTGTAGTGTGTTTAACTGTGCTGATTATTCCTTCGCTCTTAATTAGTAAAGTTTCGCCTTTGAAAGCGATCAGGTTTAAGTAGCTTATCTTTATAAATTAAAATAAAAAGCTTTTTAAAAAATTAATGCGCCAATAAATCAGCGCATTAATTAATCATTAATATGTGTGCCATTAGCTTCTCCCTATCCAGAGCGAATACTATGGCTTTAACTAACCATTCCAAATCGGAATAGAACTAAGAATTAAGATTTTATAAAATATAATAAGACCCAACGGAAGCCAGTTCTGTTTGTGGCTTGTCTTCATATATTTTATCGTCATCGATCATTTGTAAAAGGTCGCGTTCTATATTTCTACAGATGGTTGTAGTAGGGGTATCTGTAGGCTTATTTTCAAACGGATCCTGTAAATGAACGGCCATTTTCTCTACCAGTAAAAAGAATGCTGCAATTGCCACAACAAGAGGCACTTCCATGTACCCAAAGTATTCTATCAAACCAAAAGGCAAAAGCACAATAAACAGGTGGATAGACATATTGATATACTTACTGTATGTAACCGGGAAAACCGTATTTTTAATCCTTTCACAGCCGCCCATGTGGTTACACAATGCAGTAATTGATTTATCGATTTCAATTTGCTGGTACTTGTTAATCCAGCCTTCACTTAGCGCTTTTTTCAGGTCCATTCCATGTAACTCCAGTAAAGAAGTGGTTACATTCCGGCGTTTCTTAATAAAAGCGAGTTCTTCAGGACATAAAAATTCTTCCAGTCCTTTGCGGGCATTGAAACCCCTTAGCGCCTGACTTAAAGCGAAGCACCAGGCAATTTGTCTCTTAATAAAACGCTCTTTAAACTGATTCACCTCATCCAATCCATAGGGGTTTTCTACAAAAGATAAGATCTGGCGGGAGATTGATCTGGAGTCATTTACCATGGCACCCCAAAGTGTTCTGGCTTCCCACCACCTGTCATAAGCCTGGTTGGATCTGAAAGCGAGCAGCAGGGAAATGATTGTTCCCAGCAGGGCTGGCACTGCAACCGGAATAGAAATTCTGGTGACATGAAAATTCTGATAAAGCACTACAATACCAATAGAATAACTGATTACGAAAAGCAATTCTGTTTTAATCTTTCCAAATGTGTAGGTGAGCGGGATGTTATTTCGTAGTAGCATAATATCTTATCTTTATTAGTTAATAACTAGGCATTCGACTTTTGTAACTGCGCTTCCGGAATCCGGCTTTCGATTAAATTTTCCTGAACATGAAGTGTCATGATGTTTAAATAAACCACTTCGCAACCTGATCTTTCTGTTAAAAACTTCGGATCAATGCTGTATTTATTTAACGCTTTAAAATTATAATCTTTTGGATATGCGATGCAGTCAACATCAAATGCCTCTATAAAATTCTTGAAAGCCGATACCGTACTGCCATAAAAATATTCTATGCCGATTTTACTGATTTCATTTGAATAGCGTTTTTTATACTCGTTTAATTGCTGATAAAACTCATCGCTTACGTTTTCATAATCGCGGCTGCGACGGCTTAACATAAGCATATCGGTTATAGAATCAGATAATTTGAAAGCATGAAGAAATATCACGTTCAAGGTTTCATGAGGCTGAGCTTGAACAAGCGCATCAATAATCTTCGTACTTTCTAAATTGAAGTCGGTTGGTACTAATACTGTTTTCATTGCTTACTTGTTTAAATGAATAATTAATACAAGTTTAAGCGGATAAGATTACAGCCAAATAAGAATCAGATTAGAATGAGATTAGAATTTCAAAAAGTGCTAATATTAGTGGAAGCACGACAACTTATAGCGCTACAAGCTTAATAAAGGCAATATTATTTTAATTTCCGTTCCAACCCCTTCCTGAGATTTAATGGCGATGCTCCCCCTGTGTAGTCTGATAATGTTTAGCGATAGGGGTAAGCCAACACCGTAACCTTTGTAGGCATTTGTATTCGATGCCCGATAAAAAGGTTCAAAAATGTGTTGAATATCGGTTTGCGGAATACCAATTCCCCTGTCAGTTACGGCGATTGATAATGTTTGTCCGTTACTCTCAATTCCTATACTCACTAGCTTATCATTAGAATATTTGCACGCATTGCTTACCACGTTGGATATGGCAAGTTTGATCAGGTTTTTGTTTACCTTCAGTATTAACAACGATTCTTCTTCCGGTAATTTACTAAAATCAATTTCAATAATGCTATGGGGATAAACTTGATTGACTGAATCTTTAATTTCCCAGAGCAATTCATCCATCCGTACTTCTTCCCAGGGCTGATTTTTTCCATTAAAGCCAGATTGTGCCAAGCCAAGCAAGCTGGTGAGGATATGTTCCAGCCGTTCGGCTTCATTTTTAATTTTTGCCAATGCTAGTTGTTGTTGAGCCATGTCCTGACCCGGTTTCATGGCCAGCTCCACTTCTCCGATAATCACGGTTAAAGGCGTTCTCAATTCGTGTGAAGCATTGCTGATGAAGTTGTTTTGGGTCTCAAACGCAGTTTCCAAACGGTTTAACATGTTGTTAAAGGTTTGAGCTAGCTGAGACATTTCATCACTTCCTTTTTTAACATCCAAACGCATGTGTAAATTTTCTGCCTTTATTTTCTTTACACTTTTAATGATGTTTCTAAGCGGTGTAAGCATGTAGTCAGAAAATTTCCATCCAACAACAAAGGATAAGATAATAGAAAGGAAAAATCCAATAATCAGAATTTTTTGTAAATCTTCCAGCTCGCGGAAACCAAAAGGATCGTTAGCTGAAATGATAACAATATAGCCACCCTTGGACGTTTTAAAATATTTCCCTGCATAAAAATGATTATCAACCCGATAGCGGGCCATAGTGCCCGAACTAATTTTTTTATAAAAACTTTTAGGTAATTCGCGATCAACCTGGGAGGTTGTTTTCTTTGGATCAATAATAAATTCCCGCTCTGAGGGGAGGCGTTCGAGGTATTGATTACGCATTTTAGCGTAAACACTATTATTGTCGTCTTCGTATAATTTAATTTGTGCCGCAATGTTTACCCTGGCCTCCAGGCGTTTGTAAAAATCCTCAAAAGCAAACTCATTGGAAAAATACCAAACAAAACCACTTAACAGGGAGATAATTACTGCCGAAAGGATGGCAAAAAGTAATGTGATCTTTTTGGCAATTTGCATTATTTCTCTTTAAGTACATAACCCAAACCTACGGCGGTATGAATCAGTTTTTGGTCAGCATTTTTATCAATTTTCTTCCGGAGGTAATTTACATAAACATCAACTACGTTGGTGCCCAGGTTAAAATCGATGTCCCAAACATTTTCGAGGATATCAATTCTGGATAAGATTTTGCCTTTGTTTTTGGCCATATATTCCAGTAAACGGTATTCGGTTGCAGTGAGAACCACTTCGGTTTGGTTTCGGTTTACCGTTTTAGCACTTAAGTTTATTTGTAAGTCGGCAATGCTGATGATTTGATCAAGGTTAACCGTGCCATGATAGCGTCTTAAAAGCATTCTGATCCGGGCGAAAAGTTCAGCAAATTTAAAAGGTTTAATCAGGTAATCGTCTGCGCCATTATCTAAGCCATTTACTACATTTTCTGTAGTGCCCAAAGCGGTAAGCATAATTACAGGCGTACTTGGTTTAAGCGCTTTGATGATTTTACAAAGTTCCAACCCATTAATGCCAGGGAGCATAATGTCGAGAATAATTAAATCGAAATTATTTTCAGTTGCCATTTGTTTCCCAATCAGGCCATCTGGCGCAATACTAACTGTAAAACCTTCGTTTGTCAAACCTCTCGAAATTACAGAAACCACATTTGGCTCGTCTTCTACTACTAATAAATTCATTTAAGGGCAAAATAATTGTAAAAATTACGGATTTGAAAGATCTAATCTTCCGTAATTTTCCAATATAATCGTTTTGGGTTAAAACGACATATATTAATTGCCATTTTTTCAGGAACGTTAATAAAAAGGCTCAGGAATAAGATGTTTGAATGAAGTTTCTTTCAATATTAAATCTTTTTCAGAATCGGCGATAACTATTAAATTCCCTTTTCTGATTGCTTTTTCAAAGACCTTAATCCGTTTTCAAAATCTTTTCCAATCATGCTATCCATACTCTTGAAAACACACATCCATTGGGTAAACATGTTGTGTTCGCCACTCATTGTCCAGGTTACTTTGTTGCCATTTCCCTCAGGTGCTATATCAAACTTTGTATCGGCAACACTTTCAAAAGGTTCAAGGAATTTAAGTTCCATGTCCACTTGTCTATTCGGTATAACGGTTAAAATTTTCATGTAGCCTGATCCGGTTTCTTTTCCTTTCCATTCATATAAGTGATCTGGCTGTAAAGGAGTGCCGGAAAATTTCACTTTAGCAGATGGCTCCATTTTAGCCCAGGGATTCCATTGATAGAAATTATTGAAATTGGCAATGTTCTTATAAATAACCGAATCTGGTGCATTAACTAATGTACTGCGGTTTACCACGTAGCTTTTTGGCAGGAGAAAGGAACCAACCACGAATACAATTGCCAGTACGACGATGATGCCGAGCAGAATTTTCAAGAATTTCATATTAAGTTTATTTGGTTAAATAAATTTAATATAAAATAGGTGAAATTAAAAGTGTTTATACGATGTTGATGTTTCTGTCTGGTGAGTTGATTTTAAAGTGCATCAAATCAGCAATGGATTGTGCTTTTTGCTTAATGGTTTCTGCATTTTCTCCGGCGAAAAGCTCATCAACAGTAGTAAAAAAGATTGTTTTCCAGGCGTTAAACGCTTCGTTTTTAAGGGGTGCTTTTTCATTCAGCGCAAAATGGGTAAGCATCGGATTGCCTTTGTAAATTGCTTTTCCGAAAAGAATGCTCTCCCAGAAGTCATACATTTTAGGCAAATGATGAGACCAATCTACGTTTGCTACCTGTGTAAAAATCGGCCCAATTGTTTTGTTATCCTGAACTTTTCTATAAAAATGATCAACCAGGCGGATGATGTCGGCTCTATTCTCAATATCTTTCATGATGCTATTTACTCGATCACAAATATCGGCGAAAATGAATCAAGAAAAATGATTAAGGTTATAAAATGAATCAGATGTTACTTATACAACCTCATGATGAGTTTATCGTAATTGATTACTGCCTTATACTGCATTAATATGTCGCCACCAATAATTCCAATGATGGGTGGGTGTCCAAATTGCTGATAGGTTTCACTAACCGACTGCAGATCAAATGCGACCGTTTCATAATTTTTCAGCTTAAGTGTACCCATTCTAACTTCTGGAATGGTGGCTTGAATGGTTGTGGTAGTGGTAAAAAGCGTAGCTGCGTTAATTTCTTTTGATACCTGAAGGGTTTCGGAAAGGTGTTTTTCTATAATCGCTTTATCAAATACACTTCTGGAGGCACCAGTATCCAATACGGCAAAATGTATTTCGTTGAAAACAACAATTTCCACCAAAAGGTGGAAACCATCGTCTTGTAAATTTATTAATTTTAATGGGATAGGGATTGATCTCATATTAATTTTTACCACCTAAGGCAACTCAGTTTTAGCAGCTGTTTTATTTTTAGGTTTCTAAGGTGATTGATTTATATTTTTATCACCTAAGGCAACTCAGTTTTAATCAGCTGTTTTATTTTTAGGTTTCCAAGGTGGTTGATTTATATTTTTACCACCTAAGGCAACTCAGTTTTAATCAGCTGTTTTATTTTTAGGTTTCCAAGGTGGTTGATTTATATTTTTACCGCCTAAGGCAACTCAGTTTTAATCAGCCGTTTTATTTTTAGGTTTCTAAGGTGGTGGATTTATTTTTACCACCTAAGGCAACTCAGTTTTAATCAACTGTTGTTCTTAGGTTTCTAAGGTGGTTGATGTATATTTTACCACCTAAGACAACTAAGTTATTCTAAGGTTTTTCCAGGTAGTTGATTTATGATTTAAACTAGCTTCATTTCTGCCAGAATGCTGTTCATATTCCTAACCGCATCAGCGCTTTTATTAAATGCGGTCTGTTCTTCGTCGGTTAATTTGAAATCGATAATTTTTTCCCATCCGCCACGGCCAATAATTACCGGAACGCCTAAGCAAATGTCTTGCTGACCGTATTCACCTTCTAATGAAACGCAGCAGGTAAAAAGCTTTTTCTCATCGCGAACAATGGCTTCTACCAAAGCTGCACCGGCTGCACCTGGGGCATACCAGGCCGATGTGCCAATTAAGCCTGTTAATGTTGCGCCGCCAATCATAGTATCTGCCGCAACTTTGTCCAGCGTAGCTTGATCTAGCAGGTTACTTACCGGTAAACTCTGGTAAGTGGCTAAGCGGGTAAGTGGAATCATCGTGGTGTCTCCATGGCCGCCAATTACAAAACCCTGTAAATCATTTGGATTACAATCTAAAGCCTGAGATAAATAGAATTTGAAGCGAGAACTGTCTAAAGTGCCACCCATTCCTATGATACGGTTTTTCGGTAAACCCAAGGATTTCAATGCCAGGTAAGTCATGGTATCCATCGGATTACTAATCACAATGATAATGGCTTCTGGAGAGAATTTTAAAATGTTTTCTGCTACACCTTTAACAATACCGGCGTTAATGCCAATCAAATCTTCACGTGTCATACCTGGTTTACGCGGCAACCCTGATGTGATAACAACCACATCAGAACCTGCTGTTTTGCTGTAATCGTTTGTAACACCACTAATTTTGGTATCAAAACCCAGTAGCGTAGCGGTCTGCATCATATCAATTGCTTTACCTTCGGCAAAACCTTCTTTGATATCGAGTAGAACGAGTTCGTTGGCTAATTCTCTACGGGCAATATTATCTGCACAGGTAGCCCCAACAGCGCCTGCACCTACAACCGTTATTTTCATATATCTATATTTTAATGGTTTGCTTCTTTAAATATTAGTCGAAGGTAGAAATAAATATAAGGTTAAAAAATCCTTTTAAGAAACTAATCATTGGTAGGAAGTAAATAAGCGGAAATCAAAATGATGTATTTTCCCGGTCAAACTCTTTGCCTGTTTAAGGGTTAACTTAAAAAGCATTGACAACTATAAACATGGAAAACAAGCCCATCGCTCATATCGATCACAAAGCGTTAGAAGGTAAATGGTATTCTCTTTACTCGATTCCAACCTTATTAGATAAAAACTGGAAACAGACGACAGAAACATATACGCTAAAAGGTGATGATCACTTCGACGTATTGACAACGTATCACAAAGAGGGGAGACCAGAAGAGAAAACTGTTACCTCCAAACTGTTTTTCAATCAAGATAAAGCCGATGGTGACATGAAAGCACAGTTTTTGTGGCCCTTTAAAATTGGCTATTGGATTATTGAAATTGCTGATGACTATAGTTATGTAGTAGTGGGGCATCCAGATGAAAAATATCTTTTCATTATGGCGCGAGAACCAAAAATGGAAGCAGACTTATTGGTGGATATCATCGAGAACTGTCGGGTAATGGGATATGATGTAAGCGAATTAGTGAGCCAAGAGCATTTTTAAGGTATTTTGAAACTTTGTAGGGTTAAAAAGCCTGCTGGGTTAAACATATAATCTTGTTAAGATCCTGAAACAAGTTCTAGAAGACGATTCTTTAAGTAAAATCGTCATTGCGAGGAAGCTAAGACGAGCAATCTATTTTTTGTAGGTCTCTTCGATAGAGATTGCTTCAGCAGATGAAGGATCTGCTTCGCAATGACGGTTTTTTGAAGGGATGCGTTAAGCGATTCTTCATGCTGAATTTAGTTCAGCACCTATTGGAGTAGCATCCAGAAACAAGTTGAGGATGACGACCGCTTTAACCCACTGTTCATGGAATGACGTAATAAAAAGGTTCGATGTTGACTGAAAGCAGTAGACAAAACACAGGGATTCTTCGCTGCGCGCTGATTGACACCCCGCTATGGCCACCATGCTATCCGGCCTGGGAAATGATGGAAGGAGAAAACGTTTAAAGCTTCGACCACAATCTTTCAACCCACCACTACCCAAGGCAGCGCATTTTGCCCGATCCTTCATCGGGTGCTTGTGCTGCCGAAGTAAAGCTTTAACGAATTTATCCGACATCAGTTCCAAGCCTTGATTTTTTTGTTACTTTTTTGATCAAGCAAAAAAGTAAAAGCCCTTCGGCGGCCAGCCGAGGCAAGCCCGCGCAGCGGAAAAAAGTTTTCGGCAGGTGCTGACACCAACCGATAGACGAAATCTATTTCGGAAATTTCTCCCATAGAAATTGCTTCAGCAAATGAAGATCTGCTTCACAATGACGGATTTTTTGAAGGGATGCTATAGCCAAATCGTCATGCTGAATTTATTTCAGCACCTATCTTGATGAGATTTTGTTGATAAAATCCTGACAACATCCGATTTCAAATTCCTTATTTTTGAAGAACCGTTATCATTCCTGAACGGCTAATTCTTTAGATTACAATATGTACTTAATTTTTGATACAGAAACCACGGGTTTGCCTCGTAATTACAACGCACCAATTACCGATACGGATAACTGGCCGCGTTGTATTCAAATTGCCTGGCAGCTACACGATGAGATGGGGAGGATGGTTGAGCATCAGGATTATCTGGTTAAACCAGAAGGTTTTAACATCCCTTACGATGCTGAACGCATTCACGGCATTTCGACTGAACTGGCCGATGAACAAGGCATCACTTTAGCCGAAGTGCTGGAGAAATTTAATGCAGTTCTCGCAAAATCCAAGTTTATTGTTGGGCAGAATGTAGGCTTCGATGTAAATATTATGGGTTGTGAGTTTCACCGTTTTGGCATAGAAAACCGCATGGCAGAAATGCCGGTATTAGATACCTGTACAGAAGTTACCGCGCAACTTTTACAGCTGCCGGGCGGTAGGGGCGGAAAGTTTAAACTGCCAACCTTAACAGAGTTGCACTCCTATTTATTCGGGGTGCCTTTTAATGAGGCGCACAATGCCACGGCCGATGTAGAAGCAACTACCCGTTGTTTTCTGGAACTGATTAAAAAAGAAGTTTTCAAAAAAGAAGAGTTACTGGTTGATGCAGAATATTTCCCGCGTTTCAGGGAAGTAAATCCGGCATCCATTCCCAGCTTTGGGATACATCATGTTAATCTGAAATCAGCTTCTGATGAGATTCGCAGGCGACTGCAAAAAGCAGAAGGCGGTGGCGTTTCTAAACAGGAAATTGCAAGAAACAAAGAGGAACTGGCTTCTGCAACGTTCGTACATCTGCATAACCATACCCAGTTTTCTGTTTTACAGAGTACCATTAGCATTCCTGCGCTGATTAAAGCGGCAGCAACCATGAAAATGCCTGCGGTAGCGATGACCGATCATGCCAATATGATGGGTGCATTTCACTTTGTAAACCACGTGCTCAATCATAATAAGGCGGCAGAAGCAAAAAACGCAGCTGCTATAGAGGCCGGCGAAAGACCTACAGAAGTGGTGATGACACCAATAATCGGGGTAGAGTTTTTCGTTTGTAATAATCACCTGGATAGAACTACAAAAGATAATGGTTACCAAATGGTATTGCTGGCAAAAAACAAAGCCGGCTATCATAACCTGGCGAAAATGTCGTCTATTGCATATACTAAAGGCTTCTATTACGTTCCTCGAATTGACAGGCAAGTTATTGAGCAGTATAAAAATGATATTATCGTACTCTCGGGAAACCTTTCCGGTGAGATTTCTAATAAAATTTTAAATATGGGTGAAAACCAGGCAGAGGAAGCTTTGATCTGGTGGAAGGAACAGTTTGGCGATGATTTTTATGTGGAGGTAATGCGCCACAACCAGGAAGATGAAGATCGCGTAAACGCATCTTTAATTTCGCTGGCTAAAAAACACGAGGTGAAATTGGTTGCAACTAACAACACCTATTACATTAATAAAAAAGATGCCAATGCACACGATATTTTACTTTGTGTTAAAGATGGCGAAAAGCAGGCCACACCGATAGGCCGCGGAAGGGGTTACCGTTATGGCCTGCCCAACCAGGAATATTATTTCAAATCGGGCGAAGAGATGAAGGCGCTTTTTGCCGATTTGCCTGAGGCGATTTTAAACATACAGGAGATTGTAGATAAAGTAGAAATCTACAAACTTGCCCGCGAAGTACTCTTACCTAAATTTGATATTCCGGAACAATTTCTGGTGGAAGAAGATGAAGTTGATGGAGGAAAGCGAGGGGAAAATAAATTTTTAAGGCACTTAACCTACGAAGGCGCAAAAATCAGGTATGGTGAACTTACTCCACCGATTATTGAGCGTTTAGACTTCGAACTGGCTACAATCGAAAAAACTGGTTATCCGGGTTATTTCCTGATTGTGCAGGATTTTATTGCCGAAGCGCGTCGCAGGGATGTATCTGTTGGTCCGGGCCGTGGTTCAGCAGCGGGATCGGTAGTTGCTTACTGCTTGTGGATCACCAATATCGATCCGATTAAATATGATTTGCTTTTCGAGCGTTTCCTGAATCCGGATCGTGTATCCATGCCCGATATTGATATTGATTTTGATGATGAGGGCCGTGGCCGCGTAATGGAATACGTAATTAATAAATACGGTTCCAGTCAGGTGGCGCAGATTATCACTTATGGTACCATGGCAGCTAAGTCATCCATTCGTGATACGGCCCGGGTATTGGATTTGCCTTTATTTGAAGCAGATAAAATTGCGAAGCTGATTCCAAACATGAAGCTGGCAAAAATTTTCAACCTCGATGAAAAGAGTTTAAAAGACGCTTTACGTCCGGATGAATACGAGCGTGTTCAGGAGTTGAAAGCAATGGGCTTGCTGAAAGATTTAAGTGCCGAAACCATCCAACAGGCACAGGTTTTAGAAGGCTCATTGAGAAATACGGGAATTCACGCCTGCGGGGTAATTATCACGCCAAGCGATATTACCAATTTCGTTCCGGTTGCCACCGCCAAAGACTCTGATTTATACGTAACCCAGTTTGATAACTCGGTGGTGGAAAGCGCCGGTTTATTAAAAATGGACTTCCTGGGGTTAAAAACCTTAACCCTGATCAAAGATACCGTCAAACTGGTAAAGAAAAGGCACGGCATCGATCTCAATCCGGATAATTTCCCGATTGATGATGTGATGACTTACGAGCTCTTCCAGCGCGGTGAAACCATCGGGATTTTCCAGTACGAGAGTCCGGGAATGCAGAAGTACATGAAAGAGTTGAAACCAACCGTTTTCGACGATTTAATTGCCATGAATGCGTTATATCGCCCAGGACCGATGGAGTATATTCCAAGTTTCGTTCGCCGTAAAAACGGGGAAGAAGAAATTCAGTACGATTTAGATGCCTGTGAAGAATACTTAAAAGAAACTTACGGAATTACAGTTTACCAGGAGCAGGTGATGCTTCTATCGCAAAAGCTGGCAGGCTTTACCAAAGGTGAGGCCGATGTTTTGCGGAAGGCGATGGGTAAAAAGCAGAAGGATGTTCTGGATAAAATGAAACCTAAATTTGTGAAGCAGGCGGCCGAAAAAGGTCATAATGCCACAACATTAGAAAAAATCTGGAAAGATTGGGAAGCATTTGCATCTTATGCATTCAACAAGTCTCACTCTACCTGTTATGCTTGGATTGCTTATCAAACTGCTTATTTAAAAGCCCATTATCCGGCAGAATATATGGCTGCGGTACTTTCCAATAATATGAGCGACATTAAACAAGTGGCGTTCTTTATGGAAGAATGCAGACAAATGGGCGTGGTGGTTTTAGGTCCCGATGTTAACGAATCTGACCTTAAGTTCTCCGTAAACGCCAAAGGCGAGGTTCGCTTCGGGATGTCTGCTGTAAAAGGTGTTGGCGAAAAAGCAGTAGAAAGCATTATCGAAGAACGTGGTGCTAATGGCCCTTATGCTTCAGTTTATGATTTCGCAAAACGTTCTAATACCCGTATTGTAAACAAGAAAGCTTACGAAAGTTTCGTTTACAGCGGCGCATTTGATGCTTTTGGAGGTCATAGGGCACAATATTTTTATATTGGTCCGAATGATAAAATGAATGGCATTGAAAAGATAATCAAGTTTGCGAACGATTTCCAGAACAATGAAAATACCTCGCAGGCCTCGTTATTTGGTGGTTCGAAAGCTGATTTAATTTTGGAGCCCTCCTTACCTGTTTCACCTGAATGGGCATTGATGGATCGCTTGAAATATGAAAAAGATGCGATTGGAATCTTTCTGTCCGGGCACCCATTAGATAATTATAAGCTGGAACTTGATAAATTCTGTACCCATGGCGTGAGGCAATTGAGTATCATTAATAAAGTACGCATGGGCGATACCAATGAAGATATTTTAGCCGAATTTGCCAAGCTTCAAAATCGGGAACTTTGTGTTGGCGGATTAGTGGTTGCCGCTTCTCAACGAATCACAAAAACAGGTAAACCATTTGGTACGTTTGTATTTGAAGATTATGAGGATGCCTGTGAAATGGCACTTTTTGGAGAAGACTTCCTGAAATTTAAATCATTCTTAACGGAAGGATATTTCTTGCAAATAAGAGGTAGGGTAGGCGAAAGATTTGGAAAGGCAGGAGACTGGGAATTCAAAATTACGGCAATTAACTTAATGTCTGAGTTACGGGATAAACTTACTAAAAGTTTAACCATTCAGGTACCGATCGAGCGGGTAAACGATGAGCTGATGAAGGAAATTGAATTAATTTTATCAGACAATAAGGCAAATTCCGATCAGCAAAACTGCCAGCTAAACTTCGCTGTTTTTGATAGCGAGAAGCAGATTATGTTGGATTTATCATCTAAGAATATAAAAATTAATCCGAACAATAAGTTTTTAGAACAATTACTAGGGCTTAATGTTGTTAACTACAAATTGAACTAGGTTTCTGGTTGAGTAGCGGGTTTGTTGCTTAGGTGTATACCTACTCTGGAATATATTCCAAATCGAGCTAACTAAAACCAACAAACCATAAGAGTGTCAAATTGACATTACGTTATAGTTGGCATTGCAATTGAATACATATATTTGAACATAAAAAAAATAATTATGGCATTAGAAATCACAGATGCAAACTTCGAGGAGCTTGTATTGAAATCAGATAAACCCGTATTAGTAGATTTTTGGGCAGAATGGTGTGGCCCTTGTCGCATGGTTGGTCCTGTAGTAGAAGAGATCGCTAAAGAATATGATGGGAAAGCAGTAGTTGGAAAGGTAAACGTTGATAATAACCCACAAATTTCAATGCAGTTTGGTATTCGTAACATCCCGGCCTTATTATACTTTAAAGACGGTCAGGTTGTAGATAAACAAGTTGGTGCAGTTCCAAAATCAGTATTGGCTGAGAAATTGAACAAACAATTAGCTTAATTACAATTTAAGTTAGTCAGAATATACTACCCGAATTCGTTACAGAGTTCGGGTTTTTTATTGCATTATTTTTTTGTTTATTTAATAAAAATATTGAATCATGCCTATCAAACTATTCAACAACAAAACACTAGGAATTATTATAGCAGGTTTCGTCTTAAACAGCGTAAACATTACCGCTGTTTCCGCTCAGAATGCAGTCGAAACAGAAAAACCTACCGCAGACTATAAACCAGCCTTTGCAGGCCAAACCAGAATAGCCGGAGTAAAAACAGAAACACCTTTGTCCATTTCGATCATTAATGATAAACTGGAAAATCCCTGGGGAATTGCGGTATTACCAAATGGTGGATTTCTAATTACCCAGAAACAAGGATCGATGGTTATTTTAGGTGCAGATGGAAAGCTCTTAAAGAAAATTGAAGGCTTACCAAAAGTTGATGCCTCCGGACAAGGTGGTTTACTGGATGTAACGCTGGATCCTGATTTCGCAAATAACAGAATGATTTACTGGGCCTATTCTGAGCCTCAGGCGAAGGGCGTTTTATTGGCTATTGCCAAAGGAAAATTATCCGCCAGCGAAACAAAAATAGAAAGCCAAACCATCATATATCGGGCCACCCCTGCGCATACTGGTAAGTTGCAATATGGATCGAGAATCGTTTTTGATAAAGATGGGAACCTATTTGTAAGTGTAGGAGAAAGATCCGATAAGGAAGTAAGGATCCAGGCGCAGGCTTTGAACTCTTCATTAGGGAAAATTGTGCACATTACAAAAGCCGGAAAACCAGTGCCAAGCGGACCATTTGCAGGCAAAGCAGGTGCAAAACCAGAAATCTATGCTTATGGATTCAGAAACCCGGATGGTTTAGCGATCAACCCTCAAACAGGTGATTTATGGGAGGCAGAGTTTGGTCCGCGTGGTGGCGATGAGGTTAACCTGATTAAACCGGGTAAAAATTACGGCTGGCCGGTTATTACTTACGGTATTGAGTACAGTGGAAAGGCTGTGGGTGATGGAATTCAGCAGAAAGAAGGAATGGAGCAGCCCGTTTATTATTGGAATCCGGTAATTTCGCCAGGTTCGATTGCCTTTTACAACAGCGATAAAATTCCAACATGGAAAGGTAATTTATTCGTAGGTGCGTTGAGTGGCTCGCACATCATCCGTTTGGTAATTAAAGACAATAAAATTGTAGGCGAAGAAAGATTACTGGAAGGAAAAGGCGAACGTTTCCGCGATTTAGTGGAAAAAAACGGCGCTTTATATGCGGTAACTGATAATGGCAAACTCTATAAAATAGCTGCAAAATAAGTTGTTGTTCAAACCTCCTATTGGTTGGTGTCTCACCGACCAAAATTTTATGTTTCGGCAGGTGGGAGACACCAGCCGATAGATAAAACGTTTCCGCGATTTAGTGGGAAAAAACGGCGCTTTATATGCGGTAACTGATAATGGCAAACTCTATAAAATAGCTGCAAAATAATTTATGTCTCTACGGCTGGAGATACCCGCCGACAGAAATATTTAACCTCGTAGATTTCAAAAACCTACGAGGTTTTATTTTAAAATGGATTAGTGTTTATATAGTTGAAGGAAGAGCTGGGGAGATGGATAAAGTACAATCTTTTTATTAGCTTTACCATATGCAGGCAGTTAAATATGATAATGAAACCAGCTTTGGTAATCTGGAACTATTAGCGAGCCAGGTAGTCGAAGGATTTATCACCGGGTTACATAAAAGCCCTTTTCATGGTTTTTCGGTTGAATTCGCTGAGCACCGCCAGTACAACAGCGGTGATAATGTTAAAAATATCGACTGGAAGTTATTTGCCAAAACGGATAAGCTTTACAGCAAACGTTTTGAGGAAGAAACCAACCTTCGCTGTCAGTTTGTAATCGATGTTTCTTCATCGATGTATTTTCCAGAACCGAAAAGCAATAAGTTAACTTTTTCTATTCAGGCGGCGGCATCACTGATGTACCTGCTCAAAAAGCAACGGGATGCCTTCGGACTTAGCCTTTTTACCGATGAGATTTTGCTAAATTCACCTGCAAAGTCAACCACCGTTCATCAGAAATTTCTCTTCGCAAAACTGGAAGAGCTTTTGGAAAAACCTAAAGTTAACGCACAAACGAATATCAGTGAAGCACTCCATCAGGTCGCAGATTTGATTCACAAAAGATCGCTTGTTGTGATCTTCAGTGATCTATTTAATACCCAGACCAGTATGGAACAAACCGATCAGTTTTTCGATGCCTTACAGCACCTGAAATTCAATAAGCATGAAATTGTGGTTTTCAATGTTGTTGATCAAGCCAAAGAGGTGGCTTTTGATTTTGAAAATCGTCCGTATCAATTTATTGATATGGAAACTGGCGACACCATTAAAGTGCACACCAATCAGGTAAAAGAGAATTATATCGCTGCCATCACTGCTTACCGTCAGCAAATTGTCCTGAAATGTGCACAATACAAAGTGGATTTAATTGATGCTGATATTGCAGCTGGTTTTTACCCGATACTTCAGGCATATTTGATTAAAAGACAAAAACTGGGATAACCACTTTCCTGGTTAAATATTACAAAAGCCTGTAAATCCCTGAAAACAATCCCATTGGTTTTTAAGTATAAATAGTAATCATATTTAATTGGGCAGGTTGCCTTTTACTTTTAAGAATTATATCATGGCTAAAAATGTTGCAGAGCAACTGGTAGAAATGCTGGTTGAAGCTGGCGTAAAGAGAGTTTACGCAGTTACCGGCGATAGTTTGAATTACTTTAACGATGCAGTAAGAAGAAACGGAAAGATGAAGTGGATTCACGTTCGTAATGAAGAAGTTGGAGCATTCGCCGCTGCCGCTGAAGCGGAACTGGACGGCTTAGCTTGCTGCGCAGGGAGCTGCGGACCGGGTCACGTACACCTCATTAACGGTTTGTATGATGCACATAAATCTCACGTTCCGGTAATTGCCATTGCTTCTACCATTGATACCGGACAATTTGGAATGGAGTATTTCCAGGAAACCAATACCACCAAATTGTTTGATGATTGCAGCTCCTATAATCAGATTGCGACTACTGCTGCTCAGGTACCCAGAATGTTTCAGGCGGCTATTCAGCATGCTGTGCACAATAAGGGCGTTGCCGTTTTTGGTTTGCCCGGTGATGTTGCACAGCTGGATGCTGTTGAAAGCGAAACTTCGATGCAATTATTCAGAAGCAAACCATTGATCAGGCCAAATGACAGTGACCTTAATTTATTGGCAAAAAGCTTAAATGAAGGTAAAAAAATCACAATTTATTGCGGTATTGGTGCTGCCGAGGCGCATGATGAAGTTGTTGCGCTGGCAGAAAAACTCAAAGCGCCGGTTGGCTTTTCATTCAGAGGAAAGATGGGCATTCAATATAATAATCCTTACGAAATTGGAATGACGGGCCTGCTGGGTCAGCCATCTGCCTACCACAGCATGCACGAATCTGATGTGGTATTGCTATTGGGGACAGATTTTCCTTATCAGAACTTCATGCCTGAGAAAAACAAAATTATCCAGATTGACGAAAGTCCGGAGCGATTAGGTAGAAGGGCAAAACTTCACATGGGGCTTTGCGGTGATATAAAGGATTCGGTATCCGCTTTGCTACCCTTAATCACCCCGAAAACTGACGATAGCTTTTTGAAGGCCCAACTGGAGTTTTATGGAAAGGTAAAAGAACACCAACTGAGTTATGTTAAGGACCGTGGTTCTGAAAATAAAATTCAACCAGAATTTGTAGCCGATACCATTAATCGATTGAGTGATCTGGATGCAATTTACACTGTAGATACCGGCATGTGCTGCGTTTGGGGCGCCAGATTTATAGATGGAACCGGACAGCGTAAAATGCTCGGTTCATTTAATCATGGATCCATGGCGAATGCAATGCCAATGGCAATAGGCGCCGCGCTCGCCCATCCCGAAAAACAAATAATCGCTTTGTGTGGAGATGGTGGATTATCCATGCTTCTGGGAGATTTAGCTACCATTAAACAGTATAACCTGCCAATAAAAATTATCGTATTTAATAACCGTGCTTTAGGCATGGTGAAGCTGGAAATGGAAGTAGACGGCCTGCCTGATAATGAAACGGATATGATTAACCCCGATTTTGCGCTGGTGGCACAGGCAATGGGTTTTAAAGGGGTAACCATCAGTAATCCGGAAGATGTTGAAACAGGTCTTGCCAATGCTTTTGCAGAAAGTGGCCCGGTGTTGTTAAACATTATGACCAATCCAAATGCGCTGGCAATGCCTCCGAAAATTGAGTGGGAGCAGGTAAAAGGGATGACGATTTCCATGACGAAGCTGATGCTCGGCGGAAAAATGGGTGAGGTATTTGATACGATAAAGTCTAATTACAAACATTTAGGTGAAGTTTTATAACCTGAAATAAATTTAAAAAACATGTTAGAAAAAGGAACAACGGCACCCGATTTTGAATTGAATGCCACACCTGATCAAAAAATAAGACTACAGGATTTTAAAGGCAAAAATGTTATTCTGGCTTTTTATCCGGCTGACTGGAGTCCGGTTTGTGGAGACCAGATGGCGTTGTACAATGAAATGCTGAAATACTTTAGTAAACACGATGCGCAGATGATCGGTATATCGGTAGACAGTACCTGGTGTCATAATGCTTTCCAGCAGGACAGGAAACTGCACTTCCCGCTGTTGGCAGATTTTGAGCCCAAAGGTGAAGTTTCAAAAGCATATGGTGTGTATGATGATGAAGTAGGGGAAAGTAAACGGGCGCTTTTCGTTATTGATAAAGAAGGAAAAGTCGCCTGGAGTTATCTGTCGCCAACGGCAGTAAACCCTGGTGCCGATGGAATATTAGATGCATTGGAAGAATTAGAAAAATAATAGACGCTATGGGTACATTAAAACCAGAAGTAAGTAGTAAAGATCATATAGAAGGATCTGAATCTGCATCGATCACCATTGTAGAATATGGTGATTACCAGTGTCCGCATTGCGCCTACGCTTATCCGGTGATTAAAGAGATACAGCAAACATTTGGCAATCAGATCCGGTTTGTTTTTCGTCATTTCCCTCTGCAAGAATCTCACGAGCTTGCTTTTCCGGCGGCGCTTGCGGCAGAAGCCGCCACTCTGCAAGGTAAATTCTGGGAAATGCACGATGCGATTTATGAGAACCAATACCGTTTAAGTGAAGATCTTTTTGAAGAACTGGCAGAAACCATCGGCTTAGATGTGGAGCAATTTCAAAAGGATATTTCAGCAGATAACCTAAAAGAAAAAGTTGAAGACGATTTTGAAAGTGGTGTGCGAAGCGGCGTAAACGGAACACCATCGTTTTATGTGAATGGAACTAAATTCGATGGTGGGCCTGATGAACTCTTTGAGATGCTAAAAGAAAGCGCAGAATGATAAATAAAAAACCTCATGTATTTTGCAATACATGAGGTATCAGATAAGGGTAACCGGAAAACTAAAAAACTAATTATGAAGTTTTTAGAATTTAACAAAACGGAAATCG